>Ga0209369_1000582_pt1 | contig 37623 bp, 28 predicted proteins | sample EBPBio142010_DNA_FD_185865 | JGI IMG/M metagenome (GOLD analysis project Ga0209369, IMG submission 185865) | Wastewater treatment Type I Accumulibacter community from EBPR Bioreactor in Madison, WI, USA - Reactor 1_10/4/2010_ DNA (SPAdes)... | ecosystem: Engineered > Bioreactor > EBPR >... | reverse complement strand
GCCGCGCTCCATCACCAGGTACTGGTCGGCCAGCTCTTCGGCGAAGTCGTAGTACTGCTCCACCAGCACGATGGCCATCGGCTTGCCGCCGCGCATGCCGCGGTCGGCCAGCATGCGCAGCACGCGGCCGATGTCCTTGATGATGCTGGGCTGGATGCCTTCGGTGGGCTCGTCCAGGATCAGCACCTTGGGGCCCGCCGCCAGTGCGCGGGCGATGGCCAATTGCTGCTGCTGCCCGCCTGACAGATCACCGCCACGGCGGTTGAGGAACTGCTTCAGGATCGGGAACAGCTCGAACAGCTCGGTCGGGATCGGCGTGCTGCCGGGCCGGTAGGCCAGACCCATGCGCAAGTTCTCTTCCACCGTCAGCCGGCCGAAGATCTCGCGGCCCTGCGGCACATAGCCCATGCCGAGGCGCACGCGCTCATAGGGGGTGAGCTTGTCCAGCGGCTGGCCGTCCAGCGCCATGCTGCCGGTGCGCACCGGCACCACACCCATCAGGCTCTTCAGCAGCGTGGTCTTGCCCACGCCGTTGCGGCCCAGGATCACCGTCACCTCGCCCTGCTTGGCCTCCAGCGCCACGTTGCGCAGGATGTGGCTGCCGCCGTAGTACTGGTTGACGCCTTCGACCTTGAGCATGGCTGTCATCGGCCGAGGTAAACCTCGACCACCTTTTCATTCGCCTGCACTTCGGCCAGCGTGCCCTCGGCCAGCACGCTGCCTTCGTGCAGCACGGTCACCTTCTTGTTCGGCTTGCCTTCGGTCAGCTCGCCGATGAACTTCATGTCGTGCTCGACCACCATCAGCGAGTGGCTGCCCTCCAGCGTCAGGAAGAGTTCGGCCGTGCGCTCGGTTTCTTCGTCGGTCATGCCGGCCACGGGTTCGTCCAGCAGCAGCAGCTTCGGGTCCTGCATCAGCAGCATGCCGATTTCCAGCCACTGCTTCTGGCCGTGGCTCAGCAGGCCCGCGGTGCGCTGCGCACTGTCCTTCAGGTGGATCAGCGTCAGCACCTCGCCGATGCGGTCGGCCTGCGGGCCGTTCAGCCGGAACAGCGCCGACGCGCGCACGCTGCGGTCGGCCTTCAGCGCGAGCTCCAGGTTCTCGAACACCGTCAGCTGCTCGAAGACCGTGGGCTTCTGGAACTTGCGGCCGATGCCGGCCTGCACGATGTCGTTCTCGCGTAGGCGCAGCAGGTCGATGGTGCTGCCGAAAAAGGCCTTGCCCGCGTCGGGCCGGGTCTTGCCGGTGATCACGTCCATCATCGTCGTCTTGCCCGCACCGTTGGGGCCGATGATGCAGCGCAGCTCACCGACGTTGATGGTCATGGTCAGCGCGTTCAGCGCCTTGAAGCCGTCGAAGCTGACGGTGATGTCGTCCAGGTACAGCGCCACGCCCTGGCCGAAGTCAGGCTCGTTCAGGCGCAGCAGTTGCTGGCGTGCGGCGACGCGGCCGCCGGCGGCCTCGACCAGCGCCTGGCGCTCGACCATGGCCGCGCGGGCGCGCGAGCCGGCTTCCATCAAGTCGGGCGTCATGCGCGCTCCTCGCCGCCCTTGCCGCGCAGCTTGCGGAACAGCCCGACGATGCCCTGCGGCAGGAACAATGTCACCGCGATGAAAAGGGCCCCCAGGAAGTACAGCCACACCTCGGGGAAGGCCTGCGTGAACCAGCTCTTCGCGCCGTTGACGAAGAAGGCGCCGACGATCGGGCCGATCAGCGTGCCACGGCCGCCCACCGCCGCCCAGATGGCGATCTCGATGCTGGCCGCGGGGCTCATCTCGCTGGGGTTGATGATGCCCACCTGCGGCACGTACAGCGCGCCGGCAATGCCGCACATCACGGCCGACAGCGTCCAGATGCTGAGCTTGTAGGCCACGGGGTTGTAGCCGGTGAACATGACACGGCTTTCGGCGTCGCGGATGGCCTGCAGCACGCGGCCGTACTTGGTGCCCACCAGCCAGCGCGCAAAGACGAACATGCCGATCAGCGTGCAACCGGTGATGACGAAAAGCGTCATGCGCATGCCCGGCGTGGCGATGGGCTGGTCCAGGATGCGCTTGAAGTCGGTGAAGCCATTGTTGCCGCCGAAACCGGTCTCGTTGCGGAAGAACAGCAGCATCGCCGCGTAGGTGAGCGCCTGCGTGATGATCGAGAAGTACACGCCCTTGATGCGCGAGCGGAAGGCGAAGTAGCCGAACACGAAGGCCAGCAGCCCCGGCACCAGCACCACCAGCAGCATCTGCGCGATGAAGGAATCGGACACCGCCCAGTGCCAGGGGAATTCCTTCCAGTTCAGGAACACCATGAAATCGGGCATGGGCATGCGGTACTGGCCGTCGCTGCCGATCTGGCGCATCAGGTACATGCCCATCATGTAGCCGCCCAGCGCGAAGAACAGGCCGTGGCCCAGGCTCAGGATGCCGGTGTAGCCCCAGATCAGGTCCATGGCCAGCGCGCACATGGCGTAGCACATGATCTTGGCGACCAGCTGCACCAGGTAGTCGGACATGTGGAAGGCGCTGCTCGCGGGCACCACCAGGTTCAGCACCGGCACCAGCACCACCACCACCACCAGCGCGGCGAACACCGCCGTCCAGCTGCGTGCGCTGAGGATGCCGCGCTGCGGCAGCACCGCGGGCGTAGGGAGGACGGCGCTCATGCCTCGGCGCTCCGGCCCTTCATCGCGAAGATGCCCTGCGGCCGCTTCTGGATGAAGATGACGATGAACACCAGCACCATGATCTTGGCCAGCACCGCTCCCTGCCAGCCTTCCAGCAGCTTGTTCAGCACGCCCAGGCCCAGCGCCGCGTACACGGTGCCGGCCAGTTGGCCCACGCCGCCCAGCACCACCACCATGAACGAGTCGACGATGTAGTTCTGGCCCAGGTCAGGGCCCACGTTGCCCACCTGCGACAGCGCGCAGCCGGCCAGCCCGGCGATGCCCGAGCCGAGTGCGAAGGCATAGGTGTCCACGCGCGCGGTGTTCACGCCCACGCAGGCGGCCATCTTGCGGTTCTGCGTGACGCCGCGCACGAACAGGCCCAGCCGGGTGTAGGCGATCAGCGCAGCCACGCCGGCCAGCACCAGCATCGCGAAGATGATGATGGCAATGCGGTTGTAGGGCAGCGTCAGGTTGCTCATCACCGCCATGCCACCGGACAGCCAGGCCGGATTCTCGACCGGCACGTTCTGCGCGCCGAACAGGTTGCGAACCGCCTGCATCAGGATCAGGCTGATGCCCCAGGTGGCCAGCAGCGTTTCCAGCGGGCGGCCGTACAGCCAGCGGATCACGCTGCGCTCCAGCACCGCGCCCACCAGCGCCGCCGCCAGGAAGGACACCGGAATGGCCGCCAGCACGTACAGGTCGAAGGCGCCCGGGAAGTAGCTGCGGAAGATGTTCTGCACCACATAGGTGGCATAGGCGCCGATCATCATCAGCTCGCCATGGGCCATGTTGATCACGCCCATCAGCCCGTAGGTGATGGCCAGGCCCAGCGCCACCAGCAGCAGGATCGAACCCAGGCTGATGCCGGTGAAGACCACGCCCAGCCGTTCGCCCCAGGCCAGCCGGCCGTCGATTTGCTCGATTGCGGCGGCGATGGCGCTGCGCACCGCCGGGTCGGTCTCGACCGCGGCGCGCTCGGTCAGCAGCAGCTTGGTGGCCGGCGTGCCCACGCTGCCCAGCGCCTCGGCCGCGGCCAGGCGCTTGGCCGTGTCGGGGCTGCTCAGCTGCAGCGCGAACAGCAGGTTGCCCAGCGCTTCCTTGACCTGCGCGTCCTGCTCGGCGGCGTAGGTCTTCTCCACCAGCGGCAGCTTCGATTCACTGGGGTCGGAGGCCAGCGTCTTCACCGCCTCGAGCCGCAGCTTCGCATCGGGCGACTGCAGCTTCACCAGCGCCAGTGCGGCATCCAGCTCGGAGCGCATCTGGTTGTTGTTGATCACGTCCTCGGCCGCATCGGGCACGGGCACCTCGGCGCCGGTGACGGGATCGAAACCTTTGCCGTCCTTCATCACGAAGACCGCGGTGTCGGTGAATTTCACCGCATCGTCGGCCAGCGCCTGGATCAGCGCGGCCGCCTGGCCGTCAGGCACGCCGACCACCAGCTCGTTCAGCGCCGCGATGCGCGACGCCGTGTCACCGGTGGCCAGGGCGCGTGCCTGGGCCTGGGTCAGGGCCTGCGCCGGTGCAGCCAGCACCAGCGCAGCCCAAAGCAGCAACAGCCAACGAATCAGCATCGGAGGTCGGTTCGTCGGCTGTGCGTCTGGCTCGTCTTACTTCTTGGCCTGGACGACCGGCTCGTCCTTCTTGCCCTTGTTCTCGGGGATGAACGGGCTCCACGGCTGGGCCTTCACAGGACCAGGCGTCTTCCACACCACGTTGAATTGGCCGTCGGCACGGATCTCACCGATGAACACCGACTTCCACAGGTGGTGGTTCTTCTCGTCCATCTTCGAGGTGATGCCGCTAGGCGCCGGGAAGGTCTGGCCGCCCATCGCCGCGATGACCTTGTCCACGTCGGTCGTGCCGGCCTTCTTGACGGCCTGCACCCACATGTTGAAGCCGATGTAGGTGGCTTCCATCGGGTCGTTGGTCAGCGGCTTGTCCTTGTGGCCCGGCACGTTGTTGGCCTTGGCGTAGTCGGTCCACTTCTTGATGAACTCGGTGTTCGCCGGCGACTTGATGGACATGAAGTAGTTCCACGCGGCCAGGTGGCCGACCAGCGGCTTGGTGTCCACGCCGCGCAGTTCTTCCTCACCCACCGAGAAGGCCACCACCGGCACGTCCTTGGCCTTCAGGCCGGCGTTGCCCAGTTCCTTGTAGAACGGCACGTTGGAGTCACCGTTGATGGTGGACACCACCGCGGTCTTGCCACCGGCGCTGAACTTCTTGATGTCGGCGACGATGGTCTGGTAGTCGCTGTGGCCAAAGGGGGTGTAGGTCTCGACGATGTCTTCGTCCTTCACACCCTTGCTCTTCAGGAAGGCGCGCAGGATCTTGTTGGTGGTGCGCGGGTACACGTAGTCGGTGCCCAGCAGCACCCAGCGCTTGGCGCCGCCGCCTTCCTTGCTCATCAGGTATTCGACGGCGGGGATGGCCTGCTGGTTGGGCGCCGCGCCGGTATAGAACACGTTCTTCGAAAGTTCTTCACCCTCGTACTGCACGGGATAGAACAGCAGGCCGTTCAGTTCTTCGTAGACCGGCAGCACCGACTTGCGCGACACGCTGGTCCAGCAGCCGAAGGTGACCGCCACCTTGTCCTGCGTCAGCAGCTGGCGCGCCTTCTCAGCGAACAGCGGCCAGTTCGACGCCGGGTCCACCACCACCGCCTCGAGCTTCTTGCCCAGCAGGCCGCCCTTGGCGTTCTGGTCGGCGATCATCATCAGCACGGTGTCCTTGAGCACGCTCTCGGAGATGGCCATCGTGCCCGACAGCGAGTGCAGCACACCGACCTTGATGGTGTCCTGGGCCTGGGCCGGCAGGGACAGCAGACCGCTGGCCGCCAGGGCCGCTGTGGTCAGCTTGAGCGCGAAACGACGTTGCATGGATGGATCTCCTGGTGGCGCCCGGTTGCGGGGCATGGGTTGAGTTGGCCAGGGACACTTCAGCAAAGCGCGTGCCACCAGGCAGCCACCTGTCGCGCTACGTCAATACGTCATCCGACGCAGGCCGCACATGCGCCAAAGCCGTGCACCACCCGCCCGATGCGGTGCGCTGCACGGTCATCGGCAATCGGCGCCCCAAGGTGGGGCGCAATGGCGTTCAGCGCGGTGCGCTGTGGTCGCGCAGCCAGCGCGCGAAGGCACCTTCGTCCATCTGGCCTGCGGCCACGGCGAGCATGGTCAGCGTGGCATCGGCCTGGCTGGCCCGCAGTCGATGGCCGTTCAGCGCCAGGAACAAACCCACCGCCAGGAACGCAGCCCGCTTGTTGCCGTCGACGAAGGGATGGTTGCGCGCAAGGCCCACACCGTAGGTGGCGGCGAGCTCGTGCACATCGGGCGATCCGTAGGCCACCAGATTCAGCGGCCGGGCCAGGGCCGACTCCAGCAGACCTTCGTTGCGCAGCCCGGCCGCGCCGCCATGCTCGGCCAGGCTCTCCTCGTGCAACAGTTCGAGGGCGCGCCGGTCGATCCAGCGCCAGCTCATTTGGCCAGCTGGTGGAAGGTATCCCGGTACTCGCGCATGAACTCGCGGCCGATCTGCAGCTGCTCGTCCAGCGCGGGGTCGTAGGGCGTCAACATCACCCCGTTCGCCGCCTCGGTGATGAACACCGTGTCACCCTTGCCCAGCTTCAGGCGCGCCAGAACCTCCTTGGGCAGGATGACGCCGACCGAGTTGCCGATCTGGGTGAGCTTGAGTGCGAACATGCTGGGCCTCTCGACGTTATAACAATAGTTATACTAGCCACATTCCCGCACGACCGCAACGCCCGGAGCCCCGCCATGCTCACCGTCAACAAGCTCATCCCGCAGGGCCGTGGCCTGGCCGCGCCGCTGCTGAAGCGCGCCAGCCAGGTGGCGCTGGACTGGGACCTGCGCTGCCGCAGCCGCTTCGAGGCCACCGATTCGGCCGGGCGCCGGCTGGGCGTGTTCCTGCCGCGCGGCCAGGTGGTGCGTGGCGGCGACGTGCTGCTGGCCGAGGACGGCTCGCTGGTGCGCGTGGTGGCGGCGCCGCAGCCAGTGATGGTGGTGCGCACCTGCGCCGAGCACGGCTCGCCCTTCGACCTGCTGCGCGCGGCCTACCACCTGGGCAACCGCCATGTGCAGCTGGAGCTGCAGCCCGACCGCCTGCAGTTCGAGCCCGATCCGGTGCTGGCCGACATGCTGCGGCAGATGCACCTGATCGTCACCGAAGCGCAGGCCGCCTTCGAGCCCGAAGGCGGCGCCTATGCGGCTGGCGGACATTCACACGGACATTCACACGGCCATTCACACGGTCATGACCACGGCCATGGTCACGATCATGATCACGGCCACGACCACGACCACGGTCACCGCCACGGATGAACGAGACGGCGCTCACGCCCACCGCCCTGCTGCAGCTGATGCAGCTGGCCTCGCCCGCCCTGCCGGTGGGCGGTTTCAGCTATTCCGAAGCGCTGGAGGCGGCCGTCGACAGCGGCCGTGTCAGCGACGAGGCGCAGGCCGGTGACTGGCTGCTGCAGCAGCTGGCGCTCAGCCTGGAGCGCTCGGACCTGCCAGTGGTGGCGCAGGCCCTGCCCGCCTGGCAGGCGGCCGATCTGCCGCGCGTGCAGGCCTTGAACGACTGGGTGCACACCACCCGCGAAAGCGCCGAGCTGCGCCAGCAGACGCAGCAGATGGGCCGCTCGCTGGCCGAGTGGCTGAAGCAGCGCGCGGTGCAGGATGCCCGCGTGCCGCAGCTGGCCGCGCTGCGCCCGGCACCCACCTGGCCGGTGGCCTTCGCGCTGGCCGCAGCGCAGACCGGCGCGCCGCTGCGCGAGGCGCTGCTGAGCTTCGGCTTCGGCTGGGCCGAAAACATGGTGCAGGCGGCGATGCGCTCGGTGCCGCTGGGCCAGACGGCCGGGCAGCGCATCCTGGCGCGGCTGATCGAGGCCCTGCCCGCCGCGGTGCAGCGCGCCGCCGCCCTGCCCGACGACGGCCGGCAGGCCTTTACGCCAATGCTGGCCATCCTGAGCGCGCAGCACGAGACGCAGTACTCGCGACTGTTTCGTTCCTGAGCAACAAGGCAGCAACACGGCGCAAGAAGAATGCGTCGCATCCACAGCCCGCCCCTGCCACCCATGGACGCACCGCACCTGCCTGAGCACCTGAACCGCTTTGCCGCCATCCGGCAGCGGCGCCGGGCGCTGACCTGGCTGGTGGGCGCCGGTGCCCTGCCACTCATCGGCTGCGGTGGCGGCAGCAGCAGCGAGGACACGGCCGACGTGTTCACCAGCGGCAGCAGCACCACCTGCTCGACCATCCCCGCGGAAACCGCCGGTCCCTACCCCGGCGACGGCACCAACAGCGTGTCGGGCAGCACCGTCAACGCGCTGGCGTTGAGCGGCATCGTGCGCAGCGACATCCGCTCCAGCCTGCCGGCCAGCCTGGGCAGCGCTGCCGGCGTGCCGCTGACCGTGACGCTGCAGCTGCTGAACGCCAACGCCTCCTGCGCCAGCCTGGCGGGCTATGCGGTGTACCTGTGGCACTGCGACCGCGACGGCAACTACTCGATGTATTCCAGCGGCCTCACCGGCCAGAACTACCTTCGCGGCGTGCAGGTGTCCGACAGCGACGGCGTGGTGGTCTTCGACACCATCTTCCCGGGCTGCTACTCGGGCCGCTGGCCGCACATGCACTTCGAGGTCTTCAGCAGCCTGGCGGCGGCCACCAGCGGCAACAACGACCTGCGCACCTCGCAGTTGGCGCTGCCCGAAGTCGCCTGCCGCGAGGTCTATGCCAGCAGCGGCTACAGCGCCAGCCTGAGCAACCTGAACGCGATCTCGCTGTCCACCGACAACGTGTTCAGCGACGGCAGCACGCTGCAACTCGCCACCGTGAGCGGCAGCGTCGCGGCCGGCTATACCGCCACGCTGACGGTGGGCGTACCGGCCTGAGCACGACGCGCGGACCATAATCCGCGCCATGAGCGCACTGCACCACATCGCCGGCCGCACGCGCCGGCTGCCCCCGCTGCGCGTGGGCGTCGGCGGGCCCGTCGGCTCCGGCAAGACCACGCTGGTCGAGATGCTGTGCAAAACCATGCGCGAGCGCTGGGACCTGGTGGTCATCACCAACGACATCTACACCAAGGAAGACCAGCGCCTGCTCACCGTGGCCGGCGCGCTGGCGCCCGAACGCATCATGGGCGTGGAGACCGGCGGCTGCCCGCACACCGCCATCCGCGAGGACGCGTCGATCAACCTCGAGGCGGTGGACCGCATGCTCGAGCGCTTCCCCGATGCCGACATCGTCTTCATCGAAAGCGGCGGCGACAACCTGGCCGCCACCTTCAGCCCCGAACTGAGCGACCTGACGATCTACGTGATCGACGTGGCCGCCGGCGAGAAGATCCCGCGCAAGGGCGGCCCCGGCATCACTAAAAGCGACCTGTTCGTCATCAACAAGACCGACCTGGCGCCCTACGTCGGCGCCGACCTGTCGGTGATGGAAGCCGACACCAAGCGCATGCGCAACGGCAAGCCTTACGTGATGAGCAACCTGCGCACCCGCGCCGGGCTGGACGAGGTGGTGTCCTTCATCGAGCAGCGCGGGCTGCTGAAGGCCTGATCAACGGCTTCGCTGCGAAGCCCCACGACGGAGGAAGAGCATGGGACTGATGAGCTTCATCAAGGAAGCCGGCGAGAAGCTGTTCGGCAAGGGCGAGGCCAAGGCGGCGCAGGAAGCCGCCGCCAAGGCGCCCTCGCCCGAGACCATCGCCGCGCTGAACGCTGCGGCCGCCAAGGCGATTGCCGACTACATCGTCTTCCAGGCGCTGCCGGTCGAAGGGCTGGACGTGGCCTTCGACGGCGCATCGGCGTCGGTCACGGTGTCCGGCGTGGTGCCCGACCAGGCCACGAAGGAAAAGGTGCTGCTGTGCTGCGGCAACGTGCAGGGCGTGGCCCAGGTCAATGACCTGCTGGTCGTCAAGGAAGCCGCGCCCGAGGCGCAGTGGCACGCCGTGGTGTCGGGCGACAACCTGTCGAAGATCGCCAAGAAGTTCTATGGCGACGCCAACAAGTACCCGCTGATCTTCGAGGCCAACAAGCCGATGCTGACGCACCCGGACAAGATCTATCCGGGGCAGATGCTGCGTATCCCGCCGGCCTGAGCGGCGCGCCCGGCGCCGTCAGCGCAGCGCCGACACCGAGTGCAGCGCCTTCACGGCGCCGGCGCCGATCGACGCGCCGAAGCGCTTGACCAGCCGCTCGGCCACGTTGTCGCGCGGCGTGTAGTCGATGACCTCCGGCGCCTTGATCACCTCGCGGGCCACGTAGTCCAGGCTGCCGAAGTGGTCGGCCAGGCCGGACTTGACGGCCTCCTCGCCGTTCCAGAACAGGCCCGAGAAGGTCTCGGGCGTTTCCTTCAGCCGCTCGCCGCGGCCGTCGCGCACCACCTTGATGAACTGCTGGTGCACCTGGTCGATCATCAGCTTGGCGTAGGCGCGCTGCGTCTCGTCCTGCGGCGAGAAGGGGTCGAGCATGCCCTTGTTCTTGCCGGCGGTGAGCAGCCGGCGCTCGATGCCCAGCTTGTCCATCAGGCCGACGAAGCCGAAGCCTTCCATCAGCACGCCGATCGAGCCCACCAGGCTGGCCTTGTCGACGTAGATGTCGTCGGCGGCCACCGCGATGTAGTACGCGCCCGACGCGCAGATCTCCTCGACCACCGCATAGATCTTCTTGTTGTGCAGCGCCTTCAGGCGGCGGATCTCGTCGTTGACGATGCCGGCCTGCACGGGGCTGCCGCCGGGCGAGTTGATGCGCAGCACCACGGCCTGCGCGCCGCGGTCCTCGAAGGCGGTGTTCAGCGCCGCCACCAGCGCCTCGGCGTTGGCATCGGCTTCGCTGTCGATCTCGCCGCGGATATCGACCAGCGCGGTGTGCGGGCCGGCCGGCGCCGTCATCGATACACGCTGCGCCATCAGGCCCCAGGCCACGGCCAGCGCCAGCGCCAGCCACACCAGGCGGAAGAAGATGCGCCAGCGGCGCTCGCTGCGCCGCTCGCGCAGCAGTTCGCGGGCGGCGAGTTCGATGGTGGACGCCCAGGGCGGCGGTGTCGCCGGCGCGGGCGCGGGCGCTGCGGCCGGCGGGCCGTCGTCGGTGGTGTTCATGTGCGGGGCTCCCCTTCGCCCGGTTCGTCGAAGGCGACCGGCCGGATGTCCGGGGAAGGATACCAATAGACCTGCCCGTCACGTTCCTGCACCTGCAGCGGCGTCAGGCGGCCGCGGCCACAGGGGCCGGCCACGCAGCGGCCGTCCTCGGGCCGGTAGGCGGCGCCGTGGATCGAACACAGGATGAAGCTGCGGTCGGCGTCCAGGAACTCGCCGTGCTGCCAGTCCATCTCGGTCGGCACGTGCACGCAGCGGTTCAGGTAGGCCACCACCTGGCCGTCGAAGCGCAGAGCGAAGGCGCGCAGCGGCTGGCCGTACTGCAGCACGTCGAACACCAGCGCCCGGCCGCGCTCGGCCAGCTCGGTCGATGCACACAGGTGCTCGGGCGCGGCGGCGGGCTCAGCCATGGGCCTGCAGCCAGTCGTGCAGCTCGCGCATCGAATGCGCCACGAACAGCGGCCGGTAGCGCTCGAACTCGTCGTGCGGATGCGCGCCGTAGCTCACGCCCACGCAGGGCACGCCGGCGTTGGCGGCCATCTGCAGGTCGTGCGTGGTGTCGCCGATCATGAGTGTGCGTTCGGGCTCGGCGCTCAGCTCGCCCATCAGCTCGTGCAGCATCAGCGGGTCGGGCTTGGAGGCGGTCTCGTCGGCGGTGCGGGTGCTGTCGAAGAAGCGGTGCAGCTGGGCGCTGTCCAGCGCCTCGTTCAGGCCGGCGCGGCTCTTGCCGGTGGCCACCGCCAGCCAGTGATTGCGCGCCTTCAGCGCCTGCAGCATCTCCAGCGTGCCATCGAAGAGCACGATCTCGTGCTGCCGCGCCATGTAGTGGTGCCGGTAGCGACGGCCCAGCTCGGGATAGCGCTCGGCCGGCAGGTCCGGTGCCGCATGGCGCAGCGCGTCCACCAGCCCCAGGCCGATGACATAGGCGGCCTGGGTGTCGCTGGGCACTGGCAGGCCCAGGTCGCGGCAGGCGGCCTGGATGCAGCGCACGATCAGGCCGGTGGAATCGAAAAGCGTGCCGTCCCAGTCGAAGGCGATCAGGTCGAAGCAGCGCCGCGCAGGCATCGTGGTCATGGCCACAGTGTCGCTCAAGCGGCAGTCGGCAGCCGCTGCAGCAGCGCCTGGCAGGCCGCCGGCAACGGCGCCGTCAGCTCCAGCTCGGCGCCGCTGGACGGGTGCTGGAAGCGCAGCCGCTGCGCATGCAGGAACATGCCGTCGTAGCGCAGCCCGGGCACGGTGTCGCCGCGGGCCAGCGCCTTGTTCAGCTCGAAGTCGCCGTACTTGTCGTCGCCGACGATGGGGTGGCCGGCCTGCGAAAGGTGCACGCGGATCTGGTGGGTGCGGCCGGTCTGGATGCCCACGTCCAGCAGCGTCCAGCCGGCGTAGCGCTGCGCCACCCGCACCGTGGTGATCGAGCGCTTGCCCTGCGGATCGCCGGCGGCCACCGTGCGCACGCGGCGCTCTCCATCGGGCCGCAGGTACTTGTGCAGCGGCACGTCGATCAGCTTCAGCGCCGCCGGCCAGGCGCCGACCACCAGCGCCGCATAGCGCTTGGTGGTGTCGCGGGCCCGGAACTGGTCCTGCAGCGCCGTCAGCGCGCTGCGCTTCTTGGCCAGCAGCAGCACGCCGGAGGTCTCTCGGTCCAGCCGGTGCACCAGTTCCAGGAACTTCGCCTCGGGCCGCGCACGGCGCAGCTGCTCGATGACGCCAAAGCTGACGCCGCTGCCGCCGTGCACCGCCACGCCGGCCGGCTTGTCGATGGCCAGCAGCTGCTCGTCTTCGTACAGCACGTCGAACTCGCGCGGCGGCGCGGCGGGCGCCTCGGCTCGGCCCAGGCCGTGTACCGGCGGCACGCGCACGTCGTCGCCCAGCTGCACGCGGGTGTCGGCTGAGGCCCGGCCCTTGTTGACCCGCACCTCGCCGGAGCGGATGACACGGTAGACATGGGTCTTGGGCACGCCCTTCAGGCAACGCAGCAGGAAGTTGTCCAGCCGCTGCCCGGCCGAGCCCTCGTCGACGCGCAGGTGCTGCACCTGGGGCGGCGCGGGCGTGACCGGTTTCACGGCCGGCGCCGCGGCGGGGCCACCGGCCGGCAGGGGCTTGCGAGCCGCCGGCCGAGCTTTGCCCCCTATAATGCGCCGGTCCACGATCGCCCCTAAGTGCTTGATTTGCCGGAGTTTAGCCGGCGCACCGCGGGTCGGAACCGGGGCCGCGGACGCCGAAGCAGGCGCCCGTGAAGTTGATGCAATGTCCGCATCGCGCGCGGCAGGCCGAGGTCCCCAAGTGATCCGGCGGTCCTGCGCAGCGGGCACGAGAGACACGCAACAAGAACCCGCCCCGCAAGGGCCACCGAAAGATTCAAAGGTGCGAGACGGGCCGCCCGGCCTCGCACCCGCGTCCAGCGACGCACCCCGCACGCATGTCGTCCCCGTTCCCCGCCTCCATGCCAGACCGTTGCGACCGGCGCCATGCCGCCTACGCCAGGGTTGCCGCATGGCCGCTGCCCACGATGCAGCGCCCCGGCGTGACGCCCGACGACGCGCCGCGGCTCCGCCGCTGACACGCACGCGCCAACGCTGCCTGGCCGAGGGCTCGTTGGAGCCGTCGACACCACGCAGTCCAGGGCGATTCGAGCCAAGGGTTCCCGCTGCGTAGCTCCTGCATCGTTTCGGCGACCGTCCGCAAGGCCGGCCGCCCATCGAGGCTGCGCCGCCGCCACACCCGAAAGGGAGCAGCGGCGCCACGAGAGGAGACGCGATGAAACGCATGCTGATCAATGCCACGCAGCCGGAAGAACGGCGCCTGGCGATCGTCGACGGCCAGAAGCTGGTGGACTTCGAGAACGAGATCGAAGGCCGCGAACAGCGCAAGGGCAACATCTACAAGGCCATCGTCACACGGGTGGAGCCCTCGCTGGAGGCCTGCTTCGTCGACTATGGCGAAGACCGCCACGGCTTCCTGCCCTTCAAGGAAATCTCCCGCAACTATTTCCGCGACGGCGTCGATGCCAAGAACGCGCGCATCCAGGACGCCATCAAGGACGGCGATTCGCTGCTGGTGCAGGTGGAGAAGGAAGAGCGCGGCAACAAGGGCGCCGCGCTGACCACCTTCGTCAGCCTGGCCGGCCGCTACCTGGTGCTGATGCCCAACAACCCGCGTGGCGGCGGCGTCAGCCGGCGCATCGAGGGCGAGGAGCGCGAAGAGCTGAAGGACGCGATGGACCAGCTCGAGTACCCGAAGGGCATGAGCCTGATCGCGCGCACCGCCGGCATCGGCCGCAGCGCCGCCGAGCTGCAGTGGGACCTGAACTACATGCTCAAGCTGTGGAGCGCCATCGACGGCGCCTCCAAGGCCGGCAAGGGTGCGTTCCTGATCTACCAGGAAAGCTCGCTGGTGATCCGCGCGATCCGCGACTACTTCACCGCCGACATCGGCGAGATCCTGATCGACACCGACGACATCTTCGATCAGGCCCAACAGTTCATGAACCACGTGATGCCGGAATCGGCGGCACGGGTGAAGCGCTACCGCGACGACGCGCCGCTGTTCAGCCGCTTCCAGATCGAGCACCAGATCGAGACGGCCTTCAGCCGCACCGTGAACCTGCCCAGCGGTGGCGCCATCGTCATCGACCACACCGAGGCGCTGGTCTCGGTGGACGTGAACAGCGCGCGCGCCACGCGCGGCGGCGACATCGAGGAAACCGCCACCCGAACCAACCTGGAAGCTGCCGACGAGATCGCGCGCCAGATGCGGCTGCGCGACCTGGGCGGGCTGATCGTCGTCGACTTCATCGACATGGACGAGTCGAAGAACCGCCGCGAGGTGGAAACGCGGCTGCGCGACGCGCTGCGCAGCGACCGTGCCCGCGTGCAGTTCAGCAGCATCAGCAAGTTCGGCCTGCTGGAACTGAGCCGCCAGCGCCTGCGCCCGGCGCTCAGCGAAGGCAGCCACATCACCTGCCCGCGCTGCAACGGCACCGGCCACATCCGCGACACCGAATCCAGCGCGCTGCAGATCCTGCGCATGGTCCAGGAAGAGTCGATGAAGGACAACACCGCCGCCGTGCACGTGCAGGTACCGGTGGAAGTGACCAGCTTCCTGCTGAACGAGAAGCGCACCGAGATCACGAAGATCGAGCTGAAGCAGCGCGTCACCGTGCTGCTGGTGCCGAACAAGCACCTGGAAACGCCGAACTACAAGCTCGAGCGGCTGCGCATGGACGACCCGCGGCTGGACAACTACCGCGCCAGCTACACGATGATCGAAGAGCCGGAGGACGAAGTCGGCATCACCCGCCGCGAGAAGTCCACCAAGCCCAAGCAGGAGCCGGTGATCAAGGGCGTGCTGCCCGACCAGCCGGCCCCGCCGCCGCCCGCGCCGCCGGTGGCGGCACCGGCCGCACCGGTCGCCCCGGTGCGGGCCGCGCCCGTCGTGGCACCGGCCCCGGTGGCCGCACCGCCCGCTGCACCGGCCGCCGGCAGCGGCTTCTTCGGCTGGGTGAAGAAGATCTTCGGCAGCGAGACGCCAGCCCCCGCCCCCGTGGCCGCGCCGGCCGCGGTGGTCGCGCCGCCGCCAGCCGCCGCCGAAGCCCGCGAGGCCCGTCCGGAAGGCCGGCGTGGTGAACGCGGCGAGCGTGGTGAGCGCGGCGGCGACCGCGGTGGTCGTGGAGGCCGCAACGGCCGTGACGGCCGGCGCGGCGAAGGTCGTGGTGAGGGCCGTGAAGGCCGTGAAGGCCGCGACAACCGCGAGGCCCGCGAAGGCCGGCCGCCGCGCGATGCGCAACGCCCGGTGGCCGAAGGCCAGCCCGACACCCCCGCCCAGACGGCAGAGCGCCCGCGTGGCCCACGCGGTGAGGACCGCCGCAACGGCCGGCCCGAGCGCGAGGCCGAGCCCATTGCCGCCGACGCCGACCTGAGCCGCGGCCTGGCCGAGGCCCTGCCGGCCGAGGGCGCGCCCGCCGAAGGTGAACGCGAAGGCCAGCGCCGCCGCCGCCGTGGTGGCCGTGGCCGTGGCCGCGACGAGGCCCGCGCCGAGGGCGCGCCGGGTGCCGAGGCCTTGGCCGACGTTCCGCCGGTCGACGGCGAGGCCCCAGTGGAAGCCGAGGCCCACGAGCCGCGTGAACCACGTGAAGGCGAAGACCCAATGGCGCCGCGTGGCGAGCGCGAAGGCGGCCGCCGCCGCGGTGGCCGTGGACGCCACCGTCGCGAGGCCCGCGAGGGTGACGGCCCGACCGAGGCCCTGGCCGACACCGCCGAAGCCGAGGCTTCGCCAACGGCGTTCGCCGAAGCTCCCATCACGGCAGAGGCAGCCGAAGCCCCGCTGGCGGTGGCCGCTGCCGAACTGCCGGCGCCGCCGGTGGCCGAGGTGCCGATCGCACCGGCTCTGCCGTTGGCCGCTGCGTCGGCCTTGCCGAAAGCGGCGCCCTTCCAACTACCGGTGGACGACCTGCGGGCGTTGGCGGCCTCAGCCGGGTTGGAATGGGTCAACTCGGATGCCGAGCGCATCCTGGTCGTGCAGCAGGCGATGGCCAGCGAGCCGAAGCCGGTGCATGTGCCGCGTCAGCCGAAGCCGCGCGTGGTCATCGACGACGGCCCGCTGGTGCTGGTGGAGACCCGCAAGGACCTGTCGCAGATGAAGCTGCCCTTCGAGCAGCAGCAGCCTCCGGCTCAGGCCTGAGTGGCCGGCCCGTGGACGCTGCGGGCCGCGCCTAGCGCGGCTTGCAGCGGAAATCGACGCGGGCGCTGGGGAAGTTGCCCAGCACGTAGGGCGGCTGGGTCGCCGACAGCGACACCACGTCCAGGTCTTGCCCGTTGGTCTCGCAGTGCTGCAGCGCTTCGCGGCGCACCTCGGCCTCCATCGCGGCCGGGTCGCCGTCGAAGCCCAGCGCGTACTGCTTGACGATGCGCATCGTGCCGTCGTTCATCTTGACGACGCCGTCACTGACGGAGGCGCAGCCGCCCAGCGCGGCGGCCGCCAGCAGGGCGCACAGCAATTGAGGCTTCATGAGGTCCTTCTCCTGAGAGGGGGGCAGGGCGGGTGGTCGCGCCCCCACCCTGCTCAGTTGCCGACGAAAGTTGCCGCGTTGCCTTGGCAGAGGCGAGTATCGGGCATGGGCGCGCAGCTCCCGACAATTCCGGTCGCCAACAACTTGGCGTTGGACACGACGGGCCATCGGCCTTCAGCGAGCGCGCTGGGCCCATGGCTCATCGCCAATACCGTCGATCACTGGAAGGTGATCGCTCCCTTGACCACGACGGTAGTGGGATACACCGCCGGCGAGCCCGTCGGCACGCTGAGATTGGCGCCCGTGGTCAGACCGCCTTGCGGAACCGCAGAGGCACCGCCGGCCGCCTGGAACGAGATCTGCGAAACAGGCGACGCCGCCAGAGCTGCTGCCACAGCGGTAGGCGCCAAGCCAGTCCCGCAGTCCTGTACGACGCTGAACGAACTCAACGCCACCGTGTAGCTGGTGGCTGCAGCGGCCGTGGGTGCGATGACCTTGCGCAGTTGCAGGTGACAGGCATTGCCCCCGATCAGATACAACTTGCCAAGATCCAGATTGACCATGAAGTTCTTCGAGCTGCTGTCGAACCATTGCTGGTTCTGGCCGAAGGTGAAGGTGATCGAAGTCTGGGATGTGATCTGCACGCCGGGCGTGTCAGTCGAACCACTCAGTCCCGATACGCCTGGGGCCATCACGTAGACACCAACGTACAAGCCAGCTGCCGGACTGGGCGTCTGGACGTAGTGGAAGTAGTAGCTGTCGGCCGCAGCGACGTTGGTCGCAAAGTCGCCACCACCGCCACACGCTGCGGGGTCTGCCCCAGAACAGAAGTAGCCGTCGAAGTTGCTGCCGGCGAATCCGCCGAACGCTCCGTTTTCGACAGTGAGGGAGTTCTGAGCAAAACCGGAGGAAAAACTAAGGGTCGAGCTCCCACCACCACCGCCGCCACCCGACGCAGCGGCCAGCGTGATGTCGTCGAGCCAGTAGGTTTGAGCTCCCAGGCTGGGTACGTCCACGTCCGGGGAAATTGCGATAACGGTGTAGGACTTCGCCGGATCGACCCCACTCAGGTTCCACGTCAGCGTCTGCCAGGTGTTGGCTGACGTGACGCTCTGGGTGGCGGCCACTTCGACCGAGGAGGTGTCGGTGGCTTCGACCTTCAGCTTGATGACGGCGCCAGCGCGGGACGAATAGACGCGAGCCGTGATCGTCTTGCGGTCGGCGGCGAACGCGATCGCCGGCGTGATCGTGAAATAAGTGCCACCAAAGGTCTGACCGCCGCTGCGGCTCAGCTTCAGCGCCTTGCCATTGCCGCCACTCGGTGCCGGATCGACACTGGGCGCGCCATCACCGTAGGCCCCCATTGCGGAAACCGGCGAGGTTCCTTCGTCCCAGGTGATCAAGGCCGTGTTGCTGCCACCGCCACCGCCGCCGCCACTAACGCCGCCAGTGGCTGCGGCCAGCGTGATGTCCTCGATCCAATAGGTCTGGGCACCCAGGCTGGCAACGTCCACATCCGGGGAGATCGCGATGATCGTGTAGGACTTTGACGGGTCCACTCCGCTCAGGTTCCAGCTCAGCGTCTGCCACGTGTTGGCCGCTGAGACGTTCGGCGTGGCGGCTACCTCGACCGAGGATCCGTCTGTCGCTTCGACCTTCAACTTGATCACGGCCCCAGCACGCGACGAATAGACCCGTGCCGAGATCGTCTTGCGATCGGCAGCAAAGGGAATCGCCGGCGTGATCGTGAAGTAGGTGCCGCCGAAGGTCTGGGCACCGCTGCGCGCGAGCTTCAGCGCCTTGCCACTGGTGCCGCCGGGCGCCGGATCGACGCTGGGCGCGCCATCGCCATAGGCTCCCATCGCGGAAACTGGCGAGGTGCTTTCGTCCCAAGTGATCAGGGCCGTGCCACTGGTGCCGCCGCTGCCACCACTGCCGCCTCCGGTGCCACCACTCCCGCCGCTGGAGGCAGCGGCCAGAGTAACGTCCTCGATCCAGTAGCTCTGGGCACCCAGGCTGGCTACGTCCACGTCCGGCGAGATTGCGATGACGGTGTACGACTTCGACGGGTTCACGCCACTCAGATTCCAGCTCAACGTCTGCCAGGTGTTGGCCGCGGAAACGTTCGGCGTGGCGGTCACCTCGACCGATGAGCCGTCGGTGGCCTCGACCTTGAGCCTGATTGCGGCGCCAGCGCGTGACGAGTAGACCCGTGCAGTGATTGTCTTCCGGTCGGCCGTGAAGGGGACCGCCGGCGTGATCGTGAAGAAGGTGCCGCCGAACGTCTGGGCCCCGCTGCGGGCGAGCTTCAGCGCCTTGCCACTGGCACCGCCGGGCGCGGGATCAACACTGGGCGCGCCATCGCCGTAGGCACCCATGGCTGAAACTGGCGTGGCGCTTTCATCCCAGGTGATCAACACAGTGCCGCCACTGCTGCTACCACCGCCGCCACCGTCGCCGCCGCCACCACCATTGCCGCCGCTGCCCTGGGACGTGGCCACCTGTTGTGTCAGCGTCTGGCGCATCGATGACACTGTTTCGGCAGTCGGTGAACCCGCGAGCGCCGACTTGTTGGTCGCCACATAGGCGGTGATTTGCGTATCACTCTGCTGAACGCGCGCCACCTCGGTCAGGTTGGCCGCATTGCCGCCGTTCAGCAAAGCATCGGCCTGGATCTTCAGTGACCCTGCGGTCACGCCCGCCAGCGCGTCGGCACTGACGCCCTTGGCGGCATCACGCACGGCTGCCGGCAGTGCGCTGCCATCGCGCACGCGCAGCGTGGCCGCACGCACCAGTTCGCCAACGATGCCCACGTCCACGGCAGTTTCGCTGGCATTGAGTCGGCCGCCACCCTTCAAGTAGTCAGCAAAGCCTTGGGCGACTTCGGCGTAGATCGCAGGCAGCGTGGCACCGTCCGGCGCCGCGGTCAGGCCATTCAGCATCTCTGCCGTCTTCTGCAGCAGCTGCTGCACGGCCAGCGTGCGCTTCATCAGAGCCGGGTTCAACAACGTGCCGGCGCCGTCAGTCGCTGCCGGATCGGTGTTCAGCAGATCGGTGCCTTCCGGCAAGCCGAGCGCGGCAGTCAGAGCCGCAGCGTCCAGACCAGCGGCCACCAGTGTGGTCAGTGGCGTGATCACCTTGGAGCCGGCCGGCGCACGCACGGTGCCGACGAAAGGCAGCCCGGTGTCGGCATTGGTGCCACCAGTGGCCACCAGCGGCGCGCTGCAGCCGTTGGGGAAGACGAACAGGCCCGCCGAGGTGCTGTTGACGGTGACCTCGCCAGGCGTGACCAAGCCGTCGCCGTTGCTGTCGCACAGCACAGCTGCACCGGCCACATAGCCGTCGACGACGAAGCCGCTGGTCGATAGCGGCGTGGGCGGCGGCGAGGCGTCGCCGCCACCGCAGGCGGCCAGGGCCACGGACAGGCCGAGCACGAGCAGCGGCTTCAGGAAACGGGGTGCGGGCTGGTTCATCTGGGACTTTCTAAGGGTGCACCGCGTCCCCTCGGCGCCCGAGGGCGCCGATCCCGGACCGGGCGGCGGGCCCGGCTGCCGGACACGCGATGTCTGAATCGCTACGCCTGTGCAAAGTTCACTCTCTATGCAAGCGCTTTCTAGACTGCGCTCTCAATCCGAAAGTCTGAAAGCGCTTTCATGCCATGTTATCAACCGGTCCCCGCTGTCTCGATTGCGACTAACCCTAAGCGGCACCCGGCTGCGGGGGTCAGGGCGCGCGGCCCAGTGACAACGGCGGCACGTCCAGCACCTTGCCGTCGCTGAAGCGCACCTGGATCGGCGCCTTCGTGGCGTTGAAGGCCAGGTGCGTGCGTGTGCCGTCGGCCCGCTTGAACACCGCGTACAGCGGCGTGTCGGCGGTGACGCTGAAATCCGGCGGGCCCATCTGCTGCAGGCTCAGCAGGAAATGCAGCGTGTGCGTGCGGCTGTGGCCCAGTTCGATGCTGCCCCAGCGGTCCCAGCTGGCCAGGCCGGCGGCCGGGTCGGCCAGGGCCAGGTACTTGGCGAACACGTCCTGCCAGATGTCGGGCGGCTTGGCCTGCTTCAGCCGGGAGGCGTAGATCCCCGTCTCCTGCTTCAGCGCCTCCATGTTGCGCAGCACGTACTTCGGGTCGCGCCCCAGGTAGGTGGACACGGTGGTGATGGGCAGCATGTTGATGCCCTTGATCTGCCGCGGCTCGTCGGTCCACCAGGTGTTGTGCGCGTACTTGCCGCCGAACAGCATGCTGACCTCGACGTTCTTGTATTCGGGCGCCAGCACCTGCCCATGGATGTCGAACCAGTAGTGGTTGATGGCCTCGATCTCGGTGGTGTACATGTAGATGCCCAGGTCGCGCAGCGCGCGGTTGCCGGTCAGCTCGCCCCACAGGATCAGCCCGGCCCAGGCGCTGATCGCCTCGGACGACGACTCCTGGTTGTTGCCGAAATCGCCCAGCCCCACGCCCGAGGCCCACGAGTGGCCCTCGTAGGAATCGAAGTTGCGCAGGAACGGAAAGTCCGCGCGGCCCCGCTCGGCGGTGGCGATGTCGGCCACCAGCATGTCCGTCATGCCGCCCCACTGTTGCTTCGAGGCCCATTCAGGATCCCGGATCGCGATGTCGGCCATCGCACGGATCCAGTAGCCCCAGGTGAAGTGGCGGTCGTTCAGCTGCTCGACGAAGAAGAACTCCTCCGGATAGGCCACCAGGTTGCCCGAGGCCTTGTCGTAGTGGAAATAGCTACGGTTGCTCTGGCCCGAGTACCACTCCTCGATGCGCTTCTTCACCTGCTCCAGCAGCCGGTCGCGGGTCTCGGTGTCGCCCTGCTGCTCGGCCACGTCGATCATCTTCGTGATGCGCATCAGGCCCTTGCCCTGCCAATACGGGCCCTTGCCGTAGCCGGCCTCCAGCATCATGCGGCGGGCATTGCGCAGGTCGTTCTTCATCACGTCGCGCAGCTGCTCGGTGCCGGGGCCTTCGGGCACGCGCGGCCAGAAGGGCACGAAGCCGTGGTACGTGCTGCGCGTGCTGAACTGCGCCGCCGGCAGCAGCCGGACCTTGCCGCGCACGGTCTCGAAGGCCGGCCCCAGCTTGCCGTCGACGCTGGCGTTGCGGAACCAGTGGTGCGGGTACAGGCCCAGCAGCGGGCCGTTGTCCGGGCCTTCCATCACCTGCGTGGTGGCCTTGAACACCGTCTCCACCTGGCTGGCCGCCTGGTCGTAGCGCCAGTCGACGCGCGTGTCGGTGATGAAGGCATAGGCATGGCGCGCAAACAGCGCCAGCGTCTCGGCCTTGTCGTCGGGCATGCCGGCCACAGACACATAGCCCTTGCCCTCCGGCAAGCGGGCCAGCCACTCGGTGGGCGAGGCCTGCTCCCAGCGCACGCCGGTCGGGCCGAAGAGTGCGAAGGCCTGGCCCTGGATGCGCAGTGCCAGCACACGCGGGTCGGCGCCGCCGTCGACGCGCTCGCCGGGCGCAGCCAGCTGCACCCGCAGGTCGCCGCGCGACAGCCGCAGGAAGGCATAGGGCACGCCATGCGCGACGCTGGCGCTGAACTGATCGGCGCCGCGCGCCATGCTGATGTCGATGGCCCAGTCGCTGGCGTTGGCCAGCTTGGCCGGGCCCGGCTCGAAGCCAGCCGGCGACACCGTCAGCGCGCGGCGGTGCGGAAAGTGGATCTCCACGTCCTTGCGCTCGGTGGGCACCACCTGCTTGGTGGGCAGCGACACCTCCAGCCCGGCCGGTGTGGTCCTCACGCTGAGCGGCTGCACGAATATGGCTTCGGGCTGCGGGTTGAAGACCAGCGTCGAATACCACTGGTTGGTGGGCACGGCGCGCTGCAGCATCGCCTCGGTGCGCAGCGGCGCGGCCGGCACCGCCCGATCCGTGCCCTTGGGCGACAGCACGTAGCTGCCCGCGCCCACTTGCACCGGTTGGGCCAGGGCCGCCGTCAGGGCCACGCTGCCCAGCAGCAGGCCGCCCAGACAGCGCTTGATCAAACTCATGTCCGTCTCCTCCACGATCGCTGCGCGCAGCGCCATGATGATAGTGAAAGCGTTTTCATATCGACCCGGTGGTTTACCCGAGGCGGCGCGCTCCGGAAGGCTGTTACCCGAGCGCGCCGCAAGGACACCCGTTCCTGGGAAAACGCGGGAAAACACGGTGAACGCCGGCGACGGCCTGCGACACAATCCCGCGCAGCGAACAACTGAAAGCGCTTTCAAGTCGCCCGGTCCGCATGGCCCCCTACAACGCCCCCCTCCCCGCCCCGGCCCCGCGCCGGCCCTGGCTGCTTGCCGGCGCGCTGGCCACGCTGTGCGCGCTGGCCCTGCCGGCGCACGCGCTGGACTACGGCCCCTTCACGCTGACCGGCTTTGCCAAGGTGGACGTCACCCGCGGCAGTAACCAGTGCCCGAACTGCCAGGTCTTCCCGGGCGAGGACAAGCAGCGGGTCTGGGCCGACGAGATCCTGCCCGGCATGCCCTACGGCACCGAGACCACCACCACCACGCTGATCCAGCCCTTCCTGGCCGCCAACTTCAACCTGGGCGGCGGCTTCAAGCTCAGCGGCCTGTTGAGCCAGCGCTGGCGCGACTGGAAGGAAGACATCCCCGGCTACCTGTACGAGGCCAACGTCGCCGTCAGCCACGAGTACTACGGCCGCGTGACGGTGGGCGCGATGACCACCCGGGGCTGGGCCCTGGCCGACTACCCCTACGGCGCCGACCTGGGTCTGGCCGAGGAATGGTCGTCCGCAGGCGCAGCCTACGGCCTGCTGATGTACGACAGCATCCGCTACACCGCACCGGTGCTCGATGTGTTCGGCGGCGACCTGGTGCTCGAAGTCACCTACTCGGCCGGCGACCGCGATTTCAAGGTCAACAAGCCCAGTTTCTGGGAGTTCTGGGCCAACTACCGAATCGGCGACCTGGTGCTTGATTTCGTCGGCCAGGACAGCAAGAACGGCAACCCGCAGGCCTGGGGCCACGGCCCCTTCACCGGCTTGACGCCCTTCCCGGCCGATGACCCGCTGCTCGGCGAATCAGGCCAGAGCATCGCCATGCTGATGGGCCGATACACGATCAGTTCGCAGTGGGAACTGCTGGGCGGCGTGCGGCGCAACCGCTGGACCGGAGCCTATGCGGTGTTCACCAACTCGCCGGCGCAGTGGAACAACATGTTCAACGTCGACTGGGGTGGCTCGCTGAACGGCGTGGCCAACCCCGGCTACCCGGCCACCTCCACCGACTACCTGGCCGGCGTGCGCTACCGCTGGGACAAGTGGATCTTCTCGGCCGGCATGGTGTACCTGGGCAAGGCCAACACCGCCAACCCGTCGGAACGCGGCCAGGCCAACTCGGCCACGATGGGCACGCTGGGCGCTGTCTACGACCTGGGCTACGGTTTCAATGTCTACGGCCTGTGGGGCGCGGTGCGCTACAGCCAGATCGGCCTGTCGCCGATGTCGCTGCCCACCAACTCGGCCTTCACCGACGTGGACTCGCGCGTCACCAAGAACGGCAACTGGATCACCCTGGGCGTGATCTTCGTGTTCTAGGGCAAGCCCTCTATAGCGGCAGCGCTTTCATGCAACCGACGGAACGCTTCCCGAACGGCCCTGTCTACCAGCAGGCGCGGCTCTCGCGCCAGGATCTTCCCATGACCCCCCAGACTTCCGACGCACCCGGCGTGCGTGCCTCATGGCGCCTGCGCGCCTTGTCCGGCCTGGCCTTCGCGCTGCTGCTCAGTGCCTGTGGTGGCGGCGGCGTGACGCCCTCCACCAGCGTGGCCACCACCGAGGCCAGCCGGACCCTGACGCCCGAGTTTGCCGAGTACACCTCGCGCAAGGCAGTGGCGTACTCCCCCTATCGCAGCAACAACCGCGATACCGAGGTGATCACCGACGACATGGTGCTGGAGGACCTGCGCCTGCTGGAGCAGGGCGACTTCCGCCTGATCCGCGTCTTCGACAGCAACGACCAGGTGGCGCGCCGTGCGCTGCGGCTGATCCGCGACCACGGGCTCGACATCAAGATGCAGCTGGGCGCCTACATCCTCAGCGAAAGCAGCCCGTACATCAGCGAAGCCGTGCGCGAGGAACACCGAGTGCACAACCGGGCCGAGGTCCAGCGCGCCATCACCCTGGCCAACGAGTTCAGCGACATCGTGCTGGCCGTCAGCATCGGCAACGAGACGATGATCTACTGGTCCTTCGTGCCCAGCAGCCCCGAGATCATGGCCGCGTACATCGCCGAGGTGCGCCGCAACATCAAGCAACCGGTGACCACCAACGACAACTGGGCGTTCTGGGCCGAGGCGCCGAAGGTCATTACCGACGTGATCGACTTCGCCTCGCTGCACACCTACTGCGAGCTGGACACGGTGTTCGACCCGGCAAAGCCCATCTCCACCGACTGGAAGCAGGGCCATGTGGCCCCGGACGCGCGGGCGGCCGCGATGATGGATGCGATCATTGCCTGCGCCAAGAGCGACTACCAGGCCGCGCGCGACTGGCTCGACAAGAAGGGCCAGGCGGTGATGCCGATCGTCGTCGGCGAGACCGGCTGGAACGCCGTCAACGTCGGCTCGTTGGCCTTCCGCGCACACCCGGTCAACCAGAAGATGTACTTCCAGGCGCTGCAGAAGTGGAAGGCCGACTCTGTGGGCGGCCGGGGGCCGGCCAACGTCATCTACTTCGAGGCCTTCGACGAGCCCTGGAAGGGCAGCGACGACAAGTGGGGCCTGTTCAACGTCGATCGCAAGGCCCGTTACGTGATCCAGAACCTGTACCCGCAAAGCCTGTGGGAAGCGGGCAGCTACACCGCGGCCGACGCGCTGTACTGGGTGCCGATGCGCAAGGACACGGTCGGCGCCACCCGCTACACGCTGTACGCCGACAACTTCGTGCTCAACGAGACCCGGCCCGTTCCGCCCACCGCCACGCTGTGGAATGCCTGGGAGAACGGCACTACCGCCAGCGTGCTGGGCCTGGTCGGCGCCCCGCCCGAGGGCGTGAACAGCCTGCAGATCACGCCGGCGCCCAAGGTCTGGGGCTGGGGTATCGCGCTGAACCTCAAGGAGCTCAATCTCAGCACCGACGTGGCGGCCGACCTGAGCGCCTTCGCGAACGGGACGATCAACTTCCAAGTGCGTAGCAGCTATCCGGGCCTGATCGAGGTGGGCTTCTACACCGGCCGCGGCGCCGACCAGAGCGGCATGGACGCGTACATCCTGGTCGCCAGCGGCCAGTACGGCTACGTCAACGACGGCAACTGGCACCAGGTCTCGATCCCGGTCAGCGCGATCCTGGCCGCGGCACCGAAGGCCGACCTGAGCCACGTGACCAGCCCGCTGGTCATCGCCGACCGCTACGACCGCACTGGCAAGGCCCAGGGCTCCGGCATCACCAGCCGGATCGAGATCGACGACATCCACTGGGCGCGCTGAGCGCCCGCCCCGGCGCGCGACACCCCCTCGGATGAGGGGCCGCGCGCAGGGATGCCCCGCTTGCCGCGACCCTGCTCTTGCTCTACATTCGGATGAATGAAAGCGCTTTCATCACTTTCATTCGATTCCCCAGGAATGGCAGGGTCTAAACAAGAAAGCGCCTTCATCACGGGCGGCCGTCGCGGCGGCCCAAACCAGGTTCCGGTCGTGCCAGGAGGTCTGACGCGGTCTGAGGGACAGGGTGGATCTAGGAGACAGGCAATGTCGATGAAATCACTATCTCTGGTCGCTGCAGCCGCCCTGGCGCTGTGCGCCGGTGCCGCGCAGGCGGCGGACGTCCCGGTAGATCTGGCCGTGAATGGCAGCTTCAGTGCCGGCCTTACCGGCTGGACGACGTTCAACACCAGCGGTGGCAGCAACGGAACCATTTCGGCCGCAACCGGTTCAGGTGTGCTGGACACGGGGGTGCCCGGATTCCCGATGACTCTCGGGATCAAGAACGCCAACATCGGCATCGGCGTCGTCAAGCCGAACGAAACGGTGACTATTGCCTTTGACGTGAAGGGCGCGTACGACGCCGGTGGCGTCACGTTCGCCGAGTTCTTCTCCGAGTTGTCAGGCGGTGGCGTATCGAAGGCGGTGCTCTTGGGCGGTGCGCCGCTCTTTGCCGCCTCGCAGTGCAGCGGGTTCAACGCGAACTCCTTCACGCGTTGCACCTTTACGACCACCACGGGTAACAACGTCGATGGCGGGGTGACGCTGCAACTGGTCTCCTCGACGGGCGGCGCGAATGGCAGCATGGCAAGCACGGCTTTCGACAACGTCACGATCGAGGTGATGCGCCCGGTCCCGGAACCCGGTACCTACGCGCTGATGCTCGCCGGCCTGGCCGGCGTGGGTGTGCTGGCCAAGCGCCGCCGCAAGGCCTGATCCCACGACCTCACAGTCCTGTCCCAGGGGCGCTTCGGCGCCCCTTTTCATTGCCCGCCCATGACCGCCACACCTTCCGCCCTCCGCTGCGTGCTCAGCACGCCCGACGGCCATGGCCGCCTGGCCGAGCAGGCTGCGCCACCGGCCCTGCCCGATGCGGCCGGCCTGCCACGCCTGTGGGTAGACCCGAGCCGGCGCTTCCAGGTCATCGAAGGCTTCGGCGGCGCCTTCACCGAAGCCGCTGCCGTCACCTGGCAGGCGCTGGAGGCGCCCGCCCGCCAGCAGTTCCTGCGCGACTGCTTCGACCGGCGGCACGGCCACGGCTACAGCTTCTGTCGCGTGCACATGAACAGCTGCGATTTCGCACTCGGCAACTACGCCCATGTCGAAACGCCCGGCGACGTGGATCTGCACAGCTTCAGCATCGACCGCGACCGCCAGGCGCTTCTGCCCTTCATCCGCGCCGCGTTGCAGGCGGCCGGCCGGCCGCTGCAATTGCTGGCCTCGCCGTGGAGCCCACCGGCCTGGATGAAATCGAACGGCCAGATGAACCATGGCGGGCAACTGCGACCAGAGTACCGCGCCGCCTGGGCCCAGTGCTTCGTGCGCTTCATCCAGGCCTATGCGGCCGAAGGCGTGCCGATCTGGGGTGTGACGGTGCAGAACGAGCCCGAGGCCACGCAACGCTGGGACTCGTGCCTGTACAGCGCCGAACAAGAGCGCGATTTCGTGCGCGACCATCTGGGGCCGGCGCTGGCCGCGGCCGGCCTCGGGCACGTGAAGATCCTGATCTGGGACCACAACCGCGACCGCCTGGTCGAGCGCACGAGCGTGGTCTATGCCGATGCCGAGGCCGCGCGCTACGTGTGGGGCGCCGGCTTCCACTGGTATGGCGAAGACCATTTCGAGCAACTGACGCTGACCCACGACGCCTGGCCCGACAAGCAATTGCTGTTCACTGAAGGCTGCCAGGAAGGCGGCCCGCACACCGGCGAATGGGCGCTGGCCGAGCGCTATGTGCATTCGATGATCAACGACCTGAACCGCTGGACCGTGGGCTGGATCGACTGGAACCTGCTGCTCGACGACAGCGGCGGCCCCAACCACGTGGGCAACCTGTGCAGCGCGCCGATCCTGGCCGACGGCGCCCGCGGCGAGCTGATGCACCAGAGCTCGTACTGGGCCATCGGCCACTTCGCGCGCCATGTGCAGCCCGGCGCGCGGCGCGTGCTGTGCGCGGCGTCGAAGCAAGCGCTGCTGTGCACGGCCTTCGTCAACCCCGACGGCACGGTGGTGGTGGTGGCCACCAACCGCAGCGACGAGCCCCTGTCCTTTGCGCTGCGCATAGGCGCACAGCAGGTGCGCGCCGAGCTGCCGGCCCGCGCCATCGCCACCTACATCGCGACCGCAATGTCCTAAGGCCGGGCCTGGTAGATGCGCACGTGCTCGATCTCCATCGTCACCGGGAAGATGCTGTCGTCCACCGCGCCGCCCAGCGTGCCGCCGATGGCGATGTTCAGCAGCAGGTACTGCGGCGCATCGAAGGGCCAGGTGGCGCGGCCGGCGCGCGGGTTCGGATAGCGGTAGTAGACGACGCCGTCGATGCCGATGGCCAGCTCGTCGGCCGTCCAGTGCAACTGGTAGTCATGGAACGCGCTGCAGGCATCGGGCACCTGGCGTGCGGCACCGGTGCCCGGCCCGGCGCTGACCTGCGTGTGCACGGTGCCGAACACCCGCCCCGGATTGCTGCCCACGTGTTCCATGATGTCGATCTCGCCGGCCACCGGCCAGGGCCCGCTGGTGCCCAGCATCCAGATCGCCGGCCAGGTGCCGCGGCCACAGGGCAGCTTGGCGCGCACCTCGAAGAAGCCGTAGGTCCAGGCCGCCAGGCCGCGGGTGATCAGCCGGGCGGAGCTGTAGCGCTGCCCGCCCCAGTCGGCCAGGCCAGGCAGGCTTTCGGACCGGGCCACGATCTGCAGGCGGCCGCCGGACACCACCGCGTTCTGCGGCCGCGCGGCGGCGTAGTACTGCAGCTCGTTGTTGTACCAACCCAGCGCATTGCGCTCGGTGTCATAGGCCCAGCGCGTGGCATCGGGCAGGCCGGCGACGTCGAACTCGTCGGCCCAGACCAGCACGTATCCGGCCGGCACCTGCGGTGGCAGCGTCGGGGCTGCCGGGGCGGCGGGCGCGGCGGGCGTGGTTGGCGTCTGAGCCGGTGCGCTGTCCACCACGGCCGGCTCGCCGCCGCCACCGCCACAGGCGGCCAACAGCGCAGCGACCAGCCAGGCCGCTGCGGCCCGCAGCGCCGCGCTCACCCCGGCGCCAGGCACACGTCGGCCTCGACGGCCAGCACGCCTTGCGGGTGGAAGCGCCCCTCCGGACAGTCGCGCCAGCCCTGTGCGTCGCGCACGCACAGCCGGGTGGCCGGGCCGCGGCGGTAGACGTAGGGCACGCGCGCCCAGGTGAAGCGCAGCTCGCCGCCTTCGGGCAACTCGGCGGCATCCAGCAGCACCGGGTCGAAGTGCACTTCGCCCTGTCGCATGCGCAGGCCCAGCTCGCCCCAGCGGGTAAGGATCTCCTCCTTCACCTGGCCGGTCATGCCCGGCTGCTGCGCGCCGCCCTCGCCCGGCGTGTGGCTGTAGGGGTCGGCCGGAAAGGCGCCCCAGTCGGCCGCGCCCTTGCGGTAGCCCAGGCCGTCGCGCACGCGGCGGTAATGCTGGATCAACGCCGGCAGCTCCGGCGCACCGGTGTCGTGGGCCTCGAACACGCGCTCCTGCACCGCCAGCAACAGCTTGGCCACCATGTGCCAGTAGATGCAGCCCAGGCCCTCGTAGCCGAACATCGTGCCCGAGCGGCCGGTGAACTCATGGTGCGCCAGCAGCCGCTCGTAGGCTTCGGCCAGCGGCCCGATCGCCTCGCCCAGGTCGGCGCCCGCCGCCAGCAGGTCGCCGCGGTTCGACAGCGCCGGCGCAAAGCGCACGGTGCCGTCGCTCTGCTGCTGCAGCAGGTCGCTGCGGCCTTGCGCCAGCAGCTGCTGCACCACCGGCAGCGCCAGCGCCGCGGCATCGAGCCGGTTGCGCTCGAAGAAACCGGGCAGCCGCCGGTCGGGATAGAGCAGGAAGCTGCGCCGCCGCGCATCGAACAGGTCGCTGGCTAACAGCGCATCGAGCAGACGCACCGCATCGGGCAAGGCCAGCCAGCCGCAGGACAGCAGCGCCACCTGGCCCTCCAGCATCGGGTACAGCGTACTCACTTCGGCCCGGCTGGGGTGCGACAGGTCGATCAGGTTGTAGCTGTGGAACAGGCCGTCGTCGCGGCGGTTGGCCTGCAGCGTGGCATCGATCAACGGCAGCAGGGCCTGCGCCAGCTGCACCAGCGCACCGGCCTGGGCCTGCACCGTCTGGCGGCCGGCGGCGCCACGGTAGGCGGCCTCGCGCCAGCCATCGAGCAGCGTGCCGGCCGCGTCGAGGAAGGCGCGCCGCGCCGCGGCGTCGTGCACCGCCTGCAACGGCGTCGCCTGCAGCAGGGCCTGCAGCCCCTGCAGCGCCTGCCAGGTGGCCGCGGGCAGCGCAAAGGGCCGCTGCGCCGCGGGCAGCGCGATCAGGAAGCTGAGCAGCCGCCGCAGGTGCGCCAGCGAGACGATGGACAGGCCGTTGCCGACCAGCGCGTTGTTGGCGTCGTTCCATTCCGGCCGCTGGGTGTGCAGCCACAGCCCGCCTCCCGGCACCAGGCTGCCCGCCTTGGCCAGGATGAGGGTGGCCAGCTTCTCGCCCAGCGTGCCCAGCACCGGCAGGCCGGCATCGTCGCAGACCAGCAGGCCGTCGCTGCCGATCAACGCGGCGCGCTGGTGCGCCCGGGCATGCGCCGCCTCGTCGAAGCGCACGGTGTCCTTCGGCGCCGCCGTCTGTTCGGCATGGGGTTTGAGCCGATAGGGCACGTCGGCAAAGCTGAACAGGCCGCGGTCCCAGGCATCGGCCAGCCAAGCGGCCTCGCGGTCCTGCGCGGCCTCCAGCAGGCGCAGCAGGTAGATGACCTGGTGGTCGCCCCAGTAGCCGATGTGGCTCCAAGGGTCGTCGGGCGCGATCACCTCCCAGTCGATGCCGTCGCGGCCGATGCGGTACGGGTTGTAGCCGTCCGGTGTCATCGCGCCCAGGAAGGTGGCGATCATCGAGCCCAGGTACTCGGGCTGGCTGGGCACCAGCGCTTCCCAGTTCTGAAAGATGTCCCGCCAGTTGCCCTCGTAGTTGACCAGTCGCCGCCCGGCCGCGTCGCGCACGCGGATCGAGAAGCGGTTCCACGGCCGGCTCGGGTCGCCGTGGCGGCGGCTGAAGGTCAACGGCAGGTAGGCCAGCAGCAGCCGTTCGGCCTGCGCACCGCCTTGGGCGGCATCGAACGCGCGCGCGGCCTGCAGCGCCTCGCTGCGTTCCACCTGCGCCGGCCAAGTGGCGATCAGCGGCTGCAGCCTGTGGGCCAGCGCGCGGTGGCGGTGCTGCAGGAAGGCCTGCAGGTCGTCGCGATCCCAGCGCGTGCCGTCGACGAACACGCCGCCGCGCATGATGTTGAACAGCACGTTGGCGCGGTGGTGCACGCAGGCCATCTCGTCGGCCGAGCTTTGGTGCCCGTCGGCGCGGGCCAGCAGGCTGTCCACGCCAGCGGTGTTGCGGGCCAGCGCCTCGCGCACCTGCTGCGGCGTGCCCTGGCCGGCTTCCAGACGGCGGCACAGCTCGAAGGCCTGCACCTGCGAGCAGGGCCCGTCGACCACCAGGTGCCATTCGCGCGGCACGGCGTCCAGCGTGGCGTCGAAGTGCACGAGAAAGGCGCCGGCACGGCCGCGCGTCAGCGTCTCGGCCTGCACCTGCCCGCTGCGGCAGAAGGCACCCACCTGCTGTGCCGACAGCAGCGTGCCCACCGGCGGGCCGGCGTACCAGGCCACCCGCGCCTCGAAACATTCCTTCGGCTCGGCGCGGTCCCAGATCTTGGCGTACAGCGTGAACAGGCCCAGCCGCCCGCCGGCGGCGGCTTCGTTCCACTTATAGGCATCGGTCAGGCTGCTGAACTGGCTGACCTGCAGCGGATCCAGCCCCGGCGGCAGCAGGTTCAGCACGCCGTCCAGCACCTGCACCGCCACCGGCCCGGCCGGTGCCCACAGCCGCGCCGAACGCACCAGCCCCAACTCGGCCGCGGTGGACCATTCGTGCTCGAAGACCAGCCGGCCCGAAGGGTGCCGCTCGCGAAAGCGCAGCCGCGTGCCCGCGGTGTTCTTCCAGACCGAGCGTTCGCCGGCCGTGCCGTCCAGCTGCGGCGCGAAGGGCTGCCACAGATCGGCCTGCGCACCGTCCAGCAGGCGGATCCAGGTACGCGGCCCGGTGTGTTCCCAGCGGCGGTGGATCTTGTCCACCGTCTCGTAGGGGAAGAAGGAGCCCTCGGCATCGCGCCGCCCGGCCGCCAGCGAGCCGGCGGTGGAGACAAAGGCCCACAGGTCGCTGTCGCTGGCCAGCGTGGTGAAGAAGGGCGGCGCATCCTGGAGGCCGTCGATGCGGTACCAGCGCTCGCCATCGTCGTCGCAGAACAGGCCCTGCATCGGTGGGGGGATCGTCAATGAATCTGGCTTCATGCGTACTTGGGCCGCTCGTCCTTGTCCCACAGGCCCCACTGGGTGCCGACTTCGCCTTCCTGGTCGAACTTCCACGGTTCGTCGAAGGACGCAAAGTAGAACAGCTTGATGCCCTCGCTGCGGCCCCACTGCTGCACGTCGACGAAGTAGCGCATCGCATGCTCGGCCGAGGGCACGGCGGCGCCCACGGCCTGGCCATTGCCCGGCCAGCCGGTCTCGGCGACGACGACCAACTTGTCCTCGCCGGCGGCGGCCTTCACCAGGCCGTGCATGCGGCGCAGGTACTGCGCGGCCAGGTCGATCGGAGCGCCCTCCCAAAACGGATAGCAGTTGGCCAGCAGCACGTCGCAGGCCGCCACCAGCGCCGGCTTCTCCAGAAACTGGAAATAGGCATCGACGCAGCCCACCGGCACCTCGGCCGGCACGGCCGCGCGCACGCGGCCGATCAGCGCCAGCAGTTCCGGCTCGCTGAGCTCGCCGCGCAGCAGCACCTCGTTGCCGACCACGGCCACGTCGACCATGCCCTCGCGGGCCAGTTGGATCAGCGCTTCGATCTCGCGTTCGTTGCGTTCGCGGTCGGCGCTGATCCAGGCGCCCACCATCGTCTTCAAGCCCTTGGTGCGGGCCAGCCGCGGAATGGCCTCGTGGCCTTCGGTGCAGGCGAAGGAGCGCAGCCAGCGGGTGTGCGGCGCCACCCGGTCGATTCGGCGCGCGACGTCGGCCGCGCGCAGCGCATCACCGGCGCGCTGGCCTTCCGGGTAGGCGCTGAAGCACAGGCCGTACAGCCCGGCCTGGAACTGCTCGGCAAACAGCGCCCGGATCTCGGCCGCCGGCTTGCCCGCCAGCGGCGAGGGCTCGGCGCCCGGTAGCAGCAGGCCACGCTCGGCCAGCCAGGGCCGCGCGCCCGAACCCTGGCCGGTGGCCGCGGCGCGGCGCTTGCGGCGGTCGAGTTCGGCATGCACCTCGCGGGCGCGCTTTTCGTCGAGGTCGTAGTTGCGCATGATCCACATGGCCAGCAACGTGCCGAAGATCGGTACGCCCGAATAGAACAGCCGCAGCCCGTCCACCGCGCCGGCCGGCTGCGTGGCGGCCCCCGGCGTGAAGGCCACCACGGTCATGATCGCGCCGCTGAGCAGACCGGCGATGGCGAAGCCGAACTTCACCATCCACCAGTAGATGGCACCGAAGATGCCCTCGCGCCGCTTGCCGGTGGCCAGCTCGTCCAGGTCGCACACGTCGGCCGTCATCGACATCATCAGCGTGAACAGCCCGCCGATGCCGAAGCTGAAGAAGGGCAGCGCGAACATGAACATCCACGGCTTGCCCGGCACCATCAGGAACCAAAGCAGCAGGTAGCCGATGACCGAGATGCCCTGCGACACCATGAAGGCGTTCTTCTTGCCCATCTTCTTCGACATCCACGCCACGGTGGGGATGACGGCGAAGGTGGTGATCAGCGCGCCGATGCTGCCGAACAGCGTGGGCCAGATGCCGGCCGCCGCGGTATCGCCGTTGAACAGGTGGTAGACGACGATGAAGAACGAGAACGCCGCCACCGTGTTGAAGGCGTTGAAGATCAGGAAGGTGGCAAAGCACAGCTTGCGGAAGGGCGCCGAGCCGAAGGCCTCCTTGAAGCCGTTCAGGATCTCGCGCATGCCGCCGCCGAAGTTGGCCCAGGTCAGCGGCACGAGCTGCGTGTCGCCGACACTGGAGCGGCTGGGGATGAACAGCGCCGGCACCATGGCCAGCAGCATGCAGATCACGCCCACCCACACCGACAGCGTGCGCGTGGCCGTGTCGGCGTTCTCGAACCAGCTCGGGTCGTACATCACCACCCAGAACCACGGCGCGATCACCCAGGCCCACTGGCCGATCCATTGCGCCACGGCCATGATGCTGGTGCGCTCGTGGAAGTCGTCGCTCATCTCGTAGCCGATGGCCACGTAGGGGATGCTGAACAGCGTGAGCCCGGTGTAGAAGAGGAACGACCAGAACAGGAAGTACAGGAAGTTGTAGGTGACGCCGTCGCTGCGCTGCAGCTGCCACATCGCCACGAAGGAGATGCCCATGACGATGGCGCCCATGAACACGTAGTGGTGGCGCCGGCCCCACTTCGAGCGCGTGTTGTCGGAGATGAAGCCCATGATCGGGTCGGTCACCGAATCGAACACGCGCGGCAGGAAGAACAGGATGCCCCACATCCAGCTCGGAAAGCCCAGGTCCTGCACCAGCACCACCATGAAGATGCCTAAAGCGGCCGGGAACATCTGGTTGGCCAGCATGCCCAGCCCGAAGGCCACCTTCTGGCCGAAAGGCACCTTGTGCGCGGCACTCATCAGAACGCCCCTTCGGCGGGCTCGAGCTCGGGGTAGAGCGAGCGCATCACCATCTTGGGCCGGCGGTCGACGGTGAACAGGCCCCAGTGCTTCTCGGGTTCCAGCGGATCGGGCGAGCCCTTCCAGGGTTCGTCGAAGGCCTCGAACACGAAGCACAGCAGGCCCTCGGCGCGCGTCCAGTCCATCAGATCCTGGTAGTAGATGGCCTGCAGCTCCTGCACCGCGTGTTCGGCATGCATGCCGCGGCCGTTGCTGTTGGTGCACCAGCCGGCCTCGGTGATGACCACCGGCTTGTGCGGGTACAGGCTCGCCACGCTTGCAACGTTGTCCTTGGTGTAGTCCAGCGCCTCGTGGATGTGCTTGTACTCCCACACCGGATAGGTATGCAGCGAGAGGAAGTCCAGCTCCTCGACCAGCGGCTTCAGCTTGCCCTGCCAGGGCACGTAGTTCTCGCAGAAAGTCACCGGCTGCGCGACGGCCGCCTTGACGCGGCGCACGTAGTCGACCATGTGCGCCACCGGTACGAAATGGTCGGTCCAGTCGACGGTGCATTCGTTGCCCACCGCCAGGGCGAAGACGATGTCCGCATGCCGGTTGGCCAGCGCCGCCAGCCGGCCGAGCTCGGCCTCGTTCTCGCGGCGGTTGGCTTCCAGCTGCTCTTCGGCGTAGGTGCCGCCCCAGGGGCAGCCGGCGTTGTTCATCTCGGCGCCCAGGTAGGCGCCCAGCAGCACGCGCAGCGGCAGGCGGTCCTCGCGGATGACCTGCAGCACGCGCTCGGCATGCGGACTGCAGTCGTACAGCCGCAGCAGCTGCCAGTGGCGGGCCAGCAGGTGCAGGTCCTCGCGGATCTGCTCGACGCTGGGGTAGACGCGCAGGTCGGGGCTCTGGCCGGCGCGGTAGCCGGAATAGCAGATCGCGTTGCCGCGGGGCAGTGTCAATGTCATGAATCTCTCAGGCGAACTTCGGCCGGGCGTCCTTGTCCCACAGGCCCCAGAAGGCGCCGACATCGCCCTCGGCGCCCACCTTCCAGGCCTCGTCGAAGGCGGCGAAGTGGAACCACTCGATGCCTTCGCGCTCGGCCCAGGCCGCCGTGTCGACGAAGTACTGCATCGCCGCCTCGCGGCCCGGCACCGCGCCGTGGAAGGCGCTGCCCTGGTCGGGCCAGCCGGTCTCGCTGATCAGGATGCGCTTGCCCGGCGCGGCCTCGCGGGTGCGCGCCAGCATGGTCTGCATGTAGGGCAGCGCCTGCTCGCGCGGGCAGCCCTCCCAGAACGGATAGCAGTTGGTCATGACCACGTCGCATTCGGCAGCAATGCGCGGATGCTTCTCGAACAGGAAGTAGGCATCGACATAGCCCACCGGCACGCCGGGCAGGGCCGCCTTGACTTCGCGCAGGCAGGCGATGAGTTCGTCCTCCGACAGGTCCTCGCGCAGCAGCACCTCGTTGCCCACGGCCACGATGTCGGCATGGCCGGCGCGGGCCACCGCGATGGCCCCGGCCATCTCGCGGGCGTTGATCTCGCGGTCGGTGCCGAGCCAGGCGCCGACCAGCGTCTTCAACCCCATCTCGTGCGCGATGCGTGGCGTCTGCTCGTGGCCGTCGGTGCAGGAGAAGCTGCGCACCCAGCGTGCGTGCGGCTTGACGACGGCCAGGCGTTCGCGGATCTGCGCCTCGCCGATCTGCGAGCCCGGCTGCTGGCCCTCCAGATAGGGGCTGAAGCACAGGCCATGGATGCCACGCGCCAGCGTGTCGCGGAAGACGGCGTCGAGCCGGGCCCGCTCGGCCGGCGGCAGTGAGGGCACCACGGGCGCGTGGCCCGCGGCCGTGTGCGCGACACCGGACAGGCCGCCGGCCGCGCCGGCCGGCACGGTGCCGGCGGGGGCGCCCGGCACTGACCAGGGCGGCAGGCCACTTGGGTTGCCGGGGCCGCCGGGCTCGCCAAAGTGGCCGTCGTGGTCGCGCGGCTTCGAGCTCATCGGGGTCTCCTCCAGGGGGTTCGGCGGGCGGCGCTCACAGGCGCCGCTCGGACACATGGCCGGGCTCCCAGGGCATCACGCCCGGGCCGCGCGGCGGCGGCGGGCCGTAGCCGCCGACCTTGTCATAGACACGCACGTAGTCCACCACCAGCTCGGCCGGGAAGCGCGTGGCGGCATTGGGCACGCCGGGGAAGTTGCCTCCGACGGCCACGTTCATCACCAGGTAGAAGGGCTGGTCGAAGGGCGCCGGCCAGGGGTTCAGGTCGGCCGCGCTCGCGGCCTCGACACCGGCGCCGGCTTCGACCCGGCTGCAGCTCCACCAGTGGCGGTAGCTGCAGGTCTGCGTGCCGTCGACGAAGAAGCGGATCTCGCCCGGCTCCCATTCCACCGCGTAGACATGCCAGTCCGACACCAGGCTGCCGGCCGGCAGCGCGTGCGTGGTGGTGACCAGCGAACGCCGCGGGTAGCTGGAGCCGAAGTGGATGCTGTTCAGCACCTCTTCGGGCTTCTCGCCGACGATCTCCATCAGGTCGATCT
>Ga0209369_1000580_pt1 | contig 38228 bp, 31 predicted proteins | sample EBPBio142010_DNA_FD_185865 | JGI IMG/M metagenome (GOLD analysis project Ga0209369, IMG submission 185865) | Wastewater treatment Type I Accumulibacter community from EBPR Bioreactor in Madison, WI, USA - Reactor 1_10/4/2010_ DNA (SPAdes)... | ecosystem: Engineered > Bioreactor > EBPR >... | reverse complement strand
GTCGGCGTTCTGGTCTTTCTGGTCGCCACGATTGTCGTCGGCTGGCTGGCCAAGGGGCTGATCGGCCGTTCGGTGATCCGCCAGGCCGAACATGTGGTCGACCGGATGCCCATCGTCCGCTCGATCTATGGCGCGATCAAGCAGGTGGCCGAAACCTTCTTCAACAAGAAGGAGCAAAGCTTCGACCAGGCCTGCCTTGTCCCCTTCCCCAAGGATGGAACCTGGGCGCTTGGCTTCATCTCGACCCGGCCCAAGGGCGAGCTTGCGGAAAGGCTGGCCGAGAAGGGCCGCGACTATTCTGCCGTATTTGTCGGCCTGACGCCCTTCACCTCGGGGATTCTTCTCTTCGTGCCGACCAATGATCTGGTGATCCTCAAGGATGTCGGCATCGACGATGCGGCGAAACTGATCGTTTCGGGCGGTCTGGTCTATCCGATCCCGAAAGACCCGCGCTGACAGGTCGGGAGTTCCGATCCTCGTTGCAGATCAGAACTGTGCCGGCGTCATTTCAACCGTGTCCGTCAAAGATCCGCGCCAGATCGAGCGAGTGGCTGACCCCGATCTTGTCTTTGTCGCGTGCCAGGAACGCCTCGGCGGCGGCGCGCCCCGCCGCTTCCAGCCGCCGCACCAGATTGCCCGAGGGTTGCAGCTTTGAGGTGGCGGTCAGATCGTTCATCAGCCCGTCATCGGCGATCATATGGACGCGCACATCCTTCATCTGCCCCGGCTGTATCCGCCCTTCGCCGATCAGCCGCTTGACGAAGGCGATGGCGCGCAATTCGCCCATCAGCGAGGCGTTGAAGCTGATCTCGTTGACCCGGTTCTGGATCTCCAGCGGCGTGTCGGGAACATCGGCGCGATAGAGCGGGTTCACCTGCACGATCACGATGTCATCGGGCAGATCAGGCCGGTACAGCGGCCAGAGCGAGGGGTTCCCGGTGAAGCCGCCATCCCAATAGGCCTCGCCCTCGATCTCGACCGCCTGGAAGACCGTGGGAATGCAGGCCGAGGCAAGAATGGCCTGCGCCGTGATCTTCTGGCCCGAGAAGACATGCACCTTGCCGGTGCGCACATTGGTCGCGCCGAGAAACAGCGCGGGCGCGCTGTCCGAGCAGATTCGGGTGAAGTCCAGTTCGGCCACCATCGGCGCCAGCGGGTTTTCCCAGGCCGGTCCCAGCGCATAGGGCGAATAGAGCTGCGCCATCATGCCCTGCGGGCTGATCGCCCAGAAGCGATCCGTCGCCTCCTGCCAGAAGCGCAGCATGGGCAGCCAGGGCTGCATCCAGGCGAATTGCCGGAAATCCCCGATATCCCCGATCTTTTCCCAAAGCGCGCGCAGCTTCTCCCGCGCGCCTTCGCGCCCCCCGACACCGAAGCCGGCCTTCAGCGCCGCCGCGTTCAGCGCGCCCGCCGAGGTGCCGCTGATCGCGGCAATCTCAAGATCCTCTTCCTCCAAGAGCCGGTCCAGCACTCCCCAGGTGAAGGCGCCATGCGCGCCCCCGCCCTGAAGCGCCAGCGAGATGCGCCGCATCACATCGCCGTCCAGCCGCCATCGACCGAGATCGTGGTGCCGGTGACCTGATCGGCATATTTCGAGCAGAGCCAGACCACCGTGCCGCCCAACTGCTCGGTCGTCGCGAATTGGCGCGAGGGCTGGCGGTCCAGCATGACCTCGCGGATCACTGTCTCGCGGTCCATGTTGTGCACTTTCATCTGGTCGGGGATCTGCGCCTCGACCAGCGGGGTCAGCACATAGCCCGGGCAGACGGCGTTGCAGGTGATGCCCTGCCCCGCCACTTCCAGCGCCACGGTCTTGGACAGGCCGACCACGCCATGTTTGGCCGCCACATAGGCCGATTTGAACGGGCTTGCGGTCAGGCCATGGGCCGAGGCGATGTTGACGATGCGACCCCAGCCTTTTGCCTTCATGCCCGGCAGGGCGGCGGCGGTGGTGTGAAAGGCGGAGGACAGGTTGATCGCCAGGATGGCATCCCATTTCTCGACCGGGAATTCATCGACCGGCTTCACGAACTGGATGCCCGCATTGTTCACCAGGATGTCGCAGCCCCCGGCCTGTTCCACCAGCGCCCGGCATTCGTCGCCCCTGGACATGTCGGCCTTGATATAGCGGGCTGTCACGCCATGTTCGCGGGCGATCTTCGCGGCAAGGGCATGGTCTTCCTCGCGGTCGGTGAAGGAATTCAACACGATCTCGGCGCCCGCCCGGGCCAGTTCTTCCGCGACCCCCAGCCCGATCCCCGAGTTTGACCCGGTGATAATCGCGCGCTTGCCCTTCAGATCCATGACTGCCTCCTGATGCTGCATCGGCGGCAGGCTATACGCCGCACCTGCAAAAGGCACGTCACTTCCGCGGCAGAGGTCACTCGGCGCCAAAAAAAACGCCGGCACGAAGCCGGCGTTAAGTCGTTGAGGCAGGTTTCATACAGGCAAGAAACCTATCGAGCAGTAAGGACTATATAATCCGCTCTCCGCCGATGGCCAAGCTAAAAGTTTGAAATGGCTGGATGCCGCGCATAGTCTGGCCTCAACAGGGACAGGCCTACAGGAGATCGTTTCTAAAATGCTGCGCAACATTTTCGCCGGGCTGAACGCCGTGCTGGCCGCCCTGGCCCTGACCATCGCAGGCCAGCCCGCCGCCGGCGAACCCGCCTACGGCATAGCTATGTATGGCGACCCGGCGCTCCCCCCGGATTTTGTGTCTCTGCCCCAGGCCAATCCCGATGCGCCCAAGGGGGGCGGGATCGTGTTCTCGATGTCGGGCAGCTTCGACTCGCTCAATCCCTTCATCACCACCGGCACCCCGGCCGAGGGTGTCTCGTCACTGACCTTCGAGACGCTGATGGCCCGCAGCTATGACGAGCCCTTCACCCTTTACGGGCTTCTGGCCGAATCGGTCGAGACCGACGATGCCCGGACCTACGTGGAATTTACCCTTCGTGAAGGTGCGCGATTCTCGGACGGCTCTCCCGTCACGGTCGATGACGTGCTGTGGTCTTTCGAAACTCTGGGCACGATCGGCAATCCGCGCTACCTTTCGGCCTGGAAGAAGGTCGAGAAGGCCGAAGCCACCGGGCCGCGCTCCGTCCGCTTCACCTTCAACACCGAAGACCGTGAACTGCCGCTGATTCTGGGCCTGCGCCCGGTTCTGAAGAAGGCCGATTTCGACGGCAAGGATTTCGAGGCCTCCTCGCTTGCCGTGCTGACCGGCTCGGGCCCCTATGTGGTCGACAAGGTCGATCCGGGCGCCTCGATCACCTTCCGCCGCAATCCCGACTGGTGGGGCAAGGATCTGCCGGTCAATCGCGGCCAATGGAATTTCGACACCATCCGCTACGACTATTTCGCCAATACCGTCGCGATCTTCGAAGCGGTCCGCGCGGGCGAGATCACCGCCTATCGCGAAGACAACCTGGCCCGCTGGGCCAGCCGCTACGATTTCCCGGCGGTGCAGAAGGGCGACATGATCAAGCTTGAGGTGCCGCACAAGCGTCCCTCGGGCATCATCGGTCTGGCGATGAACAGCCGCAAACCGATCTTCGCCGATTGGCGCGTGCGCGAGGCGATGATCCAGGCCTTCAACTTTCCCTATATCAACCAGACCATCACCGGCGGCGCCGCGCCGCGCATCACGTCCTATTTCGCCAACAGCCCCTTTGCCATGACCCCCGGCCAGCCGGCGGAGGGCAAGGTGGCGGCACTGCTCGCGCCCTTTGCCGACAAGCTGATCCCCGGCACGCTGGAAGGCTACAGCCTGCCCGAAGGCGATACGGGCACGGTGAACCGCAAGGGGCTGCGCGCGGCGCTGAAGCTTCTGGAAGAGGCGGGCTGGGTGGTCGGCGCTGACGGCGTGTTGCGCAATGGCGCGGGCGAGCCGTTCAAATTCACCATCCTTCTGACCGTCGGCCAGGACGAGGTCGCTGCCATATCGGCGATCTATGTCGAGGCGCTGAAGTCGCTGGGCATCGACGCCAAGGTCGAGATGCTTGATTCCGCGCAGATGAAGGCCCGGACCGATGCTTTCGACTTCGAGATGACCTATATGCTGCGCACCCTGTCGCTGTCGCCCGGCAACGAGCAGTCGCTCTACTGGGGCGCGGCTGCCGCCGACACCGAAGGGTCGCGCAACTGGATGGGGGTCAAGGACCCGGCGGTCGATGCGATGATCGCCGCCATGCTGGCCGCCCGCGATCCGGCGGATGTGACGGCGGCGGTGCAGGCGCTGGACCGGGTGCTGACGGCGGGGCGCTATGTCGTGCCCTTCTGGTATGCCGACCGCAACCTGATCCTGCATCGGCGGGAATTGAAGCACCCCGATTACGTCCCGCTTTACGGCGACTGGGCCGTGTCCTATCTTCCTGCCCTGTGGTGGTACGAAGAATGACCGCCCGATCGACGCAGAAACGACAGGCAAGACCATGAAGAAACTGGCAATTCTCCTTGCGGCCCTTGCCGCGCTTTCGGCCTGCAACACGGTGGCCGGCGTTGGCGACGATGTCGCGGGCGGCGCGCGCACCGTCCAGGGCTGGCTCAACTAGTCCGGGCCTCCTGCCCCGCCTCGTCCCGGTTTTCCGGGCGGCGGATCACGGTGACCGAGCAATGCGCCTCGGCGACCACCTGGGCCGAGACCGAGCCCAGATAGCGCCGCGTGGTCGAATGGCCGCGCGCGCCCATCACGATGTGATCGACATGGTTTGCCGCCGCATGGTCGATGATCGCCTGGCCCGGGTCCGAGCCTTCAAGCACGGTGAAGGTCAGCCGCTCTTCGGGCAGGTCGATGCCTTCGCCCCATTGCCGCAGGGCCACAAGCCGCGCCACATGCAGATGTGTGCCGGACGCGTCGGTCATCTGGTCAATGCCGATGCGTGCGGTCTTGATCACGTTCACGCAGGCGATGCGGGCGTCGGGCTCGGTCGCCAACATGCGCCGAACCTGGCCGCGAAGCTGGTCGGCCAGCTTCTCGCCCTCGGGGGAAAGGTCGACCGCGACGACGATGATCGGCACGCTGGGGCGCGGTTCGCGCAACGTCTCGGGCAGGGTGAATTTCTTCAGCCGCCGCACCACCCGCCAGCGGTCGAACACTGTCAGCAGACTGTCCCGCTTCAGCCTGCGGGCGCGGTCGGTCAGCTTCACCTGCCCCGGATTGGCCAGATCAAAGGCCATTTGCGCCGCTGTCTGGGTGCGCCGCAGCGGATCGACCTCCAGCGCCTTCAGGATGATCTCTTGCAGCCATTCCGGCAGCTCCGGCCGCAGCGCCCGCGGCGGCACCGGATCGCGCCACAGCCGCCGCCGCACCCCGCTCAGCTTTTCGGGTCTGCCAAAGGGAAAGGCGCCGGTGGCCAGGACATAGGTCATGGCGCCAAGTGCGAAAATGTCGCTGCGCGGATCGTCGCGGCAGCGCAGATACTGCTCTGGCGCGATGAAGGGATAGGTCCCCATCGGGATCTGGAATTCCTCGGCCAGAAGATCGGGCAACAGCTCATGCCGCGACAGGCCGTAATCGACCAGCACCATCTCGCCGCTGGGCCTTTGCAGGAAATTCTCGGGCTTCAGGTCCAGATGGATCACCTGCTGGCGGTGCAGATCCGCCACCGCCTGCACCATGCGGGCCATGATCTCGATCAGGTCCGACAGCGGCAGCGGCGCCCGGGCAAAGGTCTTGAGGAAGGACTCGCCCTCGATCCGTTCGGTCACGATATAGGGCATGACATCGAAATCGCCGCTGCCAAGGACCCGCGGCACATGCGGCCCGGACAGGCGCGGCATGATCATCTGCTCGACCTCGAAACCCACGATGGTCGGCCCGTCATCGCCATCCAGGATCGTCGGCACCTTCATCACCATGGGCATGGTGATCTCGGGATGGGTCACGTCCCAGATCGTCGCGAAGCCGCCCTTGTGAAGCTGTGCGCCCAGGGTGAAGCCGTCGATCACCAATCCCTCATGCGGTCGCAGCATCGGCCTATTCCCCTGCCATCAGGCGTTGCGCCAAAGCCTCGGGCAGACCCGCGGCCCTGATCTTTTCCGCCGTGCGCGCGACATCATAGGCGACGCGGCGGAAGGTCAGTTCGTCCCTGTCGCGATCCAGGATGGCATAGCCCGCCTGGGCATGGCCATCGCGCGGCTGGCCGACCGCGCCGATCACCGCCAGCCATCGCCGCGAGCGGATCAGCGGCACCGGCAGGCCGCTGCGGAAGCTCTGCGCCCGCACCTGCCCGCTGCGCTCGCAAGACACCAGCAGCGGCACATGGACATGGCCGCACAAGATGATCCGCGCCGCGCTGGCCCGGAACGAGGGCAAGGCCCGGGTATCGCTGCGGACATAGTTCCATTCCCCGGGCGCATCGGCGCTGGCATGGACATATTGCACCTCGCCCTCGGTCACCGTCAGCGGCAGGTCGCCAAGAAAGGCCTTCGCGCCCGGGTCCAGCTGCCCGCGCGTCCAGTCCATCGCCTTGCGGGCGTTCTGCGACATGCTCTCTTCCGCACCTGCGGCGGCATTGTCATGGTTGCCGCGCAGGCAGATCGCGCCCGTCTCGCGCAGGGCCTGCACCCGCCGGACACACCAGGCCGGATCGGGGCCATAGCCCACTACATCGCCCAGGATCGCGATCCGCCCGATATCGCGGCCCTCCAGGTCGGCAATCACCGCCTCGAAGGCTTCGCGATTGGCATGTATGTCGGTCAGAACGGCAATCCGCATCCGGCCCCTCCGCTGGCGTTCCGCCCATGTTAGGCAATGGTGCAACGCTGCACCATGCGGCAGATCAAGTCGCCCGCCGCGCTTGTGCGAGGGGCGGGTCGCGCCGTATTCCGGCGGCATGGCTCTAGATCCCGCGCGCTTCAACCTTGCCGCCCATGTCCTGGCCGCCGGTCAGGCCACGCCTGACAAGGTGGCGCTGGCCGTGCTGACGCTGACGGGTGCCGAACGCTGGAGCTATGCGCGCCTGACCCGCGCCGTTCGGGGGGCCGGCGGCTGGCTCTTGGCGCAGGGTCTTCGGCCCGGCGACCGCGTGCTGCTGCGCCTTGGCAATACCCCGGCCTATCCCATCGCCTATCTCGGCGCGATGGCGGCAGGGCTGGTGCCGGTTGCGACCTCTCCGCTGCTCACGGTGCCCGAGATCACCCGTATGGCGGCGTCCATACGCCCCCGGCTGGTCCTTTCAGCCCCCGGCATCGCCCTGCCCCCGGGCCCCGACACTGCCGCCGACCTGGCCGCGTGGGAGGCGCAGGCACCCTGCGACTGGCATCTTGGCGATGCGAACCGGGAAGCCTATCTCGTCTTCACCTCGGGCACGTCCGGCACGCCGCTTGCCGTGCGCCATGGCCATCGCGCCATTCTGGCGCGGGCGATGATGCATCAGGGCTGGGAAGGGTTGACCGCGCAGGACCGGCTGCTGCATTCCGGCGCCTTCAACTGGACCTATACGATGGGCACAGGCTTGCTGGACCCCTGGACGGTCGGGGCGACCGCGCTGATCCCAGCGCCCTCGGTGCAGACCGACCATCTGCCGCTGGTGCTGCGCCGCCATGATGCGACGATCCTCGCCACGGTTCCCACGCTTCTGCGCCGCCTGCTGCGCGCCGATATGCCGGGCCTGCCCCGTCTGCGCCATGTCCTTTCTGCCGGAGAGGCCCTGCCTGCCGCCCTGCGCGCCGACTGGCGCGCGCGCACCGGCACCGAAGTGCATGAGGCGCTGGGGATGAGCGAGATTTCCACCTTCATCTCCTCCTGTCCCGGCCATACCGCCCCGGATGGCGCGACCGGCTATCCTCAGCCGGGCCGCCGGATCGCCGTGCTTGGTGAAGATCTGAGACCCCTGCCCCCCGGTGAACCCGGCCAGCTTGCCGTGGCAACCGGCGATCCGGGCCTGATGCTGTCCTATGAGGGCCAACCCGCGCCGCAAGGCCCCTGGTTCCCGACCGGCGATCTGGTGCATCAGGATCATGCCGGCGCGATCCATTACCATGGCCGGGCCGATGAGATGATGAACCCTGGCGGCGTCCGCGTCTCGCCGCGCGAGGTGGAACAGGCCTTGCAGGACCTGCCCGGCATCACCGATCTGGCAGTGGCCGAGGTCGAGCCTGCGCCGGGCACTCGCATCATCGCGTGTTTCTATGCAGGCGGGACTCTGCCGGAAAGCACAGCCCAGGCCTTTGCGGCTGAACGGCTGGCGCGCTACAAGTGCCCGCGCGCCTTCCTGCATGTGCCCGAGATTCCCCGCGGCCCGACCGGCAAGGTGAACCGCCGCGCGCTCGCGGCCCTCTACCAGACCCGAACCGATCCATAGAAAGCGAAAAGGCCGATGATCCGGCTTGATATCTTTTCCGACCCCGTCTGCCCCTGGTGTTTCGTGGGCAAGGCGAACCTCGACCGTGCCCTGGCGGACCACCCCGACCATCCTTTCGCGATCCAGTGGCATCCGTTCCAGTTGAACCCGGACATGCCGCGCGAAGGCGTGGACAAGCGCGCCTGGCTGGAAGGCAGGTTCGGCGGCAAGGCGCAGGTCGATGCCGTGCATGAACGTCTGCGCGAGGTCGCCCGCAAGGCGGGTGCCGCGCTGGACCCCGACAAGCCGCGCCGCATCCCCAACACGCTGGATGCCCATCGCCTGATCCACTGGGCCGGGGTCGAGGGCCGCCAGACCGAAGTCGTCACCGCACTTTTCACCGCCTATTGGAGCGAAGGGCGCGATATCGGCGACCGCGCTGTCCTGGCCGCCATTGCCGCCGAATGCGGCATGGATGGCGAAGCCTCCGCCCGTCTTCTGGCCAGCGATGCCGATGCCAGCGACATCCAGGCGCGCGATGCCGATGCCCGGCACAAGGGCGTCAACGCCGTGCCAACCTTTCTGATCGCCCAGCAATATGTCGTCTCCGGCGCGCAGCCGCCCGAGCTGTGGGGTGACGTGATCAAGGACCTTTCCGCAAGATGACCGCCCAAGCCGACACGCTTTCCCCCTCGGCCAAGCCGCCTTTGTCGCGCGGCGAATTCATCGCGCTGGTCGCGATGCTGTTTGCCACCATCGCGATCTCGATCGACGCGATGCTGCCTGCCATGCCGCAGATCGAGGCGACGCTCACCCCCGACGCGCCGAACCGGGCGCAACTGATCATCGCGACCTTCATCCTGGGCATGGGCTTTGGCACGCTGCTGACCGGGCCTTTGTCGGATGCCTTCGGCCGCAAGCCGGTGATCATGGCCGGGGCCGCGATCTACTGCGCCGCCGCCGTGGCCTGCTATTTCGCCGGCACGCTGGACATGCTGCTTCTCGCCCGCTTCTTCCAGGGCATCGGCGCCGCCGCGCCCCGCACCGTTTCGCTGGCGATGGTGCGCGATCTTTACAGTGGAAGGCAGATGGCCAGCATCATGTCCTATGCGATGATGGTGTTCATGCTGGTGCCCGCACTGGCGCCGATGCTGGGCCAGGCGGTGATCTATGTCGCGTCCTGGCATGACATCTTTCTGATGTATCTGGTCTTCTCGCTGGTCACGATCCTCTGGCTGGGCCTGCGCCAGCCCGAGACGATCCATCCCGAGGATCGCAAGCCCCTGTCCTTCTCGGGCCTGGTCGCGGCGGGAAAGGTCATGCTGAACACACCGATCGCGCTGTATTCGATCCTGGTGCAGGCCCTGCTGACCGGGGTGATCTTCTCGACGATCTCTTCGATCCAGGGGATATTCGAGAAGTTCTTCGATCAGGGCAGCCACTTCCCCTTCTGGTTTGGCGGCATCGCCCTTCTGTCCAGTCTGGCATCGCTGGTGAACGCGAAGCTGGTGGTCAAGGTCGGCATGTTGCGGATGATCCAGACCTCCCTTTCGGTCGAACTTCTGCTGACCGCGGTCTTCCTGGCGATTCTCCTTTCAAACCCGGCAGATTGGACCTTCCTCTTCACCTGCTACCTGATCTGGCAGGTCTCGGTCTTCTCGACGATGAGCCTGACAATGGGCAATCTCAACGCCATCGCGATGGAGCCTCTGGGCCATATCGCAGGCTTTGCCTCTTCGATCATCGCCTCGGTCGCGACGGTGCTGTCGATCGTGATCGCCGTGCCGGTGGGACAGGCCTTCGACGGCACGCCCCTGCCGCTGGTCATGGGGGTGACACTGTTCATCGCTTTGGCGCTCATCCTGACGCCGAAACTTAAGAAACGCGTCTAAGCCTTTGCCGCGCGGGCCTGTTCCGCCAGGTCACGCGCGATGGCGAAGGCGCCCTTGATGCGGTCGGACTCCGACCGCATCTCGCCCTGCAACACGATCTTTGTGCCCTGCACCTTGGCCGCGCCGCCCTGATCCTTAAGGAAGGCGACCAGCCCGGCCGGATTGGCGAACTTGTCATTGTGGAACTGGATCGTCGCGCCTTTCGGACCAGCATCCAGCCGCGAGATTCCCGCGCGCTTGCACATCGCCTTGATCCGCACGATCAGAAGAAGCGTGTTCACCTCTTTCGGCAACGGCCCGAAACGGTCGATCAGTTCGGCGGCAAAGCCCTCCAGCTCGACCTTGGTGGTCAGCCCTGACAGGCGGCGATAGAGACCCAGGCGTATGTCCAGGTCGGTGACATAGTCCTCGGGGATCATCACCGGCACGCCCAGGTTTAGCTGCGGGCTCCAATCATCAGAAATCGTTGAAAGACCCTGCAGCTCGCCCGAGCGGATCTTCTGGATCGTCTCTTCCAGCATGTGCTGGTACAGTTCATAGCCCACTTCGCGGATATGGCCGGACTGTTCTTCACCCAACAGATTACCCGCGCCCCGCAAGTCAAGGTCATGGCTTGCCAAATTAAAACCGGCACCCAGGCTGTCAAGGCTGCCCAACAGTTTCAGCCGTTTCTGGGCCTGGGCCGTCAGCGGCATCCGCGGCTTGGTGGTCAGGTAGCAATAGGCCCGCGTCTTGGACCGGCCCACGCGCCCCCGTATCTGGTAAAGCTGCGACAGGCCGAACATGTCGGCGCGATGGATGACCATGGTGTTCGCCGTCGGGATATCCAGGCCGGATTCCACGATGGTCGTGGCCAGCAGCACGTCGAACTGCCCGTCGTAGAAGGCGTTCATCCGGTCATCAAGTTCCCCCGCCGCCAATTGGCCATGCGCGATCAGGTAGCGCACCTCGGGCACATGGGTCTTGAGGAATTCTTCCACCTCGGGCAGGTCCGAGATCCGCGGAACGACATAGAAGCTTTGCCCGCCGCGGTAATGCTCGCGCAGCAGGGCCTCGCGGATGGTGACCGTATCGAATTCAGACACATAGGTGCGGATCGCCAGCCGGTCGACCGGCGGGGTGGCGATGATCGAAAGGTCGCGCACTCCGGTCAGCGACAGTTGCAATGTGCGCGGAATCGGCGTCGCGGTCAGGGTCAGGACATGGACCTCGGACCGCATCTCCTTGAGCCGCTCCTTATGTGCCACGCCGAAATGCTGTTCCTCGTCGATGACCAGCAAGCCCAATCGCTTGAAGCCGATGCCCTTGGCCAGCAGCGCATGCGTGCCGACGACGATATCGACCTCGCCTTCGGCAAGACCCTTGCGGGTTTCCGCAGCCTCCTTGGCCGAAACGAACCGCGACAGCGTACGCACCCGTATGGGAAAGCCGCGGAAGCGGTCGGCAAAGCTGCGGAAATGCTGCCGCGCCAGAAGCGTGGTCGGGCAGACCACCGCCACCTGCATTCCGGCCATGGCGGCCACGAAAGCCGCGCGCATCGCCACTTCGGTCTTGCCGAAGCCGACATCGCCGACGACCAAGCGGTCCATGGGCGAGCCCTTTTCCAGATCGGCCACCACATCGGCAATTGCCGCCAGCTGGTCATCGGTCTCGGCATAGGGGAAGCGCGCCGCGAAAGCCTCCCAGGCCGAATGCGGCGCGTCCAGCACCGGGGCCGCGCGCAGCGACCGTTCGGCGGCCACCCGCATCAGCCGTTCGGCGATCTCGCGGATGCGCTCCTTGAGCTTGGCCTTCTTGGCCTGCCATGCCCCGCCGCCCAGCCGGTCCAGAAGCCCGTCCTCATGGCCATAGCGGCTGAGCAGTTCGATATTCTCGACCGGCAGGTAAAGCTTTGCGCCCTCGGCATATTCCAGCATGACACAGGCATGGGGCGCACCCAGCGCGGTGATCGTCTCGATCCCCAGATAGCGCCCGACGCCATGTTCGACATGCACCACCAGATCGCCCGGGGACAGCGTGTCAACTTCGCGCAGGAAGTTGTCGGCTTTCCTGCGTTTTCTGGGTTTCGCAACCAGCCGGTCGCCCAGCACGTCCTGTTCCGACACCACCGCCAGGCCGGGCGCGGTGAAGCCTGCCTCCAGCGCCCAGACCAGCAGGAACAGCCCACCCTTGCCCGGCGGCACGGCGCGCAGATCGGCGATCTCCTCCGCCGCCAGGTCCTGATCGGTCAACAGCCCCTTTAGGCGTTCCCGCGCGCCATCGGACCACGAGGCGATCACCACCTGCGTCTCTTTGCGCAAAACGCGAACATGATCGGCCAAGGCAGCAAAAAGGCTTACCTTTTCCTGCTGGCGTTCGGGCGAGAAATTGCGGCCGACCCGGCCGCCCGCATCCAGAACCCCCGGTCCGGGCGGTTGCGGCAAGGGGGAAAGCTGCACTTGCCGATGCGGCGCGACCGCCGCCTCCCAGCCCGCCTCGTCCAGATACAGCAGCCCCACCGGCACCGGCTTGTAGACCGTGTCCAGCCGCGCGCGGTCATTCATCGCCTCGAACCGCGCCGCATAGGCATCTTCGACCACATCCCAGCGCGCGCCGCGCATGGCGGGGACCTGATCGTCCAGCATCACCGCCGCATCGGGCAGATAGTCGAGAATGGTCTCAAGCCGCTCATGGAAGAAGGGCAGCCAATGTTCCATCCCCTGATGCTTGCGTCCGGCGCTGACCGCCTCATACAAGGGATCGCCCGAGCCGCCGGCGCCGAATTCCACCCGGTAGTTCTGCCGGAAGCGCGCGATCGCGGCCTCGTCCAGCACCACCTCGGATACCGGGGCGAACTCGACATGGCTCAGCTTCTCGATGGTGCGCTGGGTCTCGGCATCGAAACGACGCGCGCCATCCAGCTGGTCGCCAAAGAAATCCAGCCGCACCGGCCCGCCCGGCCCCGGCGGATAGATGTCCACGATACCGCCCCGTATGGCGAAATCGCCCGGCTCGGCGACGGTCGAGGCAGGCGTAAAGCCCATCCGCGCCAGAAAGGCCCGCAGCCGCGCCTCGTCGACCCTTGCGCCGACTTTGGCGCGGAACGAAGCCTCGCGCACCACCGACCGGGCCGGGATGCGCTGGGTGACCGCATTCAGCGTGGTCAGAACGACAAAGGCGCCAGGCAGGCCATCGGCCAGGGCGGCCAGCGTCGCCATGCGGCGCGCGGCGATTTCCGGGTTGGGTGAGACGCGGTCATAGGGCAGGCAATCCCAGGCCGGAAATTCCAGCACGGCCACATCCGGCGCCACCACCGCCAGCGCGGCGCGCATCGCCTCGGCCCGCTTGTCGTCGCGCGCGACATGCAGCACCGGATGGCCGCGCCCCAGCTCTTTCACCAGAAGGAAGGCGTCATGGCCCTCGGGGGCGCCGCCCAGAAGAATGCGCTCCGCCATGGCCTAGTTCAGAATCGAGATGTTGAGGTTCTGGTACATGCCCCACAGCGCGGTGATGAAGATCGACACCATGCCCAGGACCTGCACCAGGCGGCGGTGGATCATCAGGCGCCGGTACAGCGGGGCGCTGCGATCCTCGCCGCCCTCGATCCTGGTCGCCGTATAGACCGACAGCCAGCCGACGAGGGTCATCGGCGCGACCAGAAAGAACACGGCCTGGGCGAATTCGATGTCATACCAGAATCCCATCAGGACCAGCATGGTCAACAGAAAGCCCGCAAAGGCGAAAATCGGCACGGCGGCGGTGCGGGCAATGCCCAGGATGCGGCGCATATTGACCTGCACGATCATCTCGACATCTTGTTCGGCCTCGCCGCCCTGACGCCGCGCCCGCAGGATCAGGTCATTCGGCACGCCCAGGATCCAATGGCTGGCCGAAGACCACAGCACCGCCAGCGCGATCCAGTACCACAGGTTCGAGAACGACCGCAGGTCGATCACATCCAGAACGAGATCGTAGATGTCCACGCTTGCCTGCTCTCCTGCCGCTGCGCTGTCTTGCCGCTTGAGCCGCGCGTCTTTCCATGGCAGGCAAGCGCGCAACCCGCAAGCCCCCGCTTGGGCGCAGCGCCAAGAAGGAGCGTGACATGATCCCGACCCAGGCCGCCTTCCCCGCCCTGCGTTTCCGCCGCTTGCGCGCCAGCGCTGCGCTGCGCGCATTGGCCCAGGAGAACGTGCTTGGCTTCGGCGATTTGATCTGGCCGCTCTTTGTCCGCGACGGCCAGAATATCCGCGAACCGATCGCCTCGATGCCCGGGGTCGCCCGTCTTTCCATTGACAACATTGTGAAGGCGGCCGAGGAGGCCGCAGGTCTGGGCATTCCGGCGGTCTGCCTTTTTCCCTATACCGACCCCGCGCTGAAGACCGAGGCCTGTGCCGAGGCCTGGAACCCGGAGAACCTGGCCAACCGCGCCATTCGCGCCATCAAGGCGGCCGTGCCCGAACTCGCGGTGATGACCGATATCGCGCTTGATCCCTATAATGCCAATGGCCATGACGGGCTGGTCCGCGATGGCGTGATCCTGAATGACGAGACGATCGAGGCGCTGGTGCGCATGGCGCTGGCCCAGGCCGAGGCCGGAGCCGATATCCTGGGCCCCTCCGACATGATGGATGGCCGGATCGGCGCCCTGCGCGGCGCGCTGGAAGCGGCGGGCCACAAGCATGTGGCGATCCTGTCCTATGCGGCCAAGTATGCCAGTGCCTTCTATGGCCCGTTCCGCGATGCGGTGGGCGCTTCGGGCGCGCTCAAGGGCGACAAGAAGACCTATCAGATGAATCCGGGCAATTCGGACGAGGCGCTGCGGCTGGTGGCGCGCGACCTGTCGGAAGGCGCGGATATGGTCATGGTCAAGCCGGGGATGCCCTATCTCGACATCTGCCGCCGGGTGAAGGACGCCTTCGGCGCGCCGACCTATGCCTATCAGGTCTCGGGCGAATATGCGATGATCCGCGGCGCGGCGGATCGCGGCTGGATCGATGGCGAGAAGGCCATGATGGAAAGCCTTCTGGCCTTCAAACGCGCCGGCTGCGACGGCATCCTGACCTATTTCGCACCGCAGGCCGCCCGGATTCTGCGCGCGCTTTAAGGGCGATACGCAGGCGAATGGGCCCGTCCCTGCGCGGGCGTATGGGGTGGGGAATCCTGCCAAGCCCCGCCAAGAGGCATGACAAGCTGGCGGAAACCCGCTAGATTTGGGGCCAACGGGTGAAAGACCCCCAACAGGGGGCTTGGGCAGAGGAGCGGGCAGATGGACAGGATCACGCGCAGGGGCCTTTTGGCCGGGGCGGGAGCCACGGTTTTGGCGGCGGCGGGCTGCGGCAATGGCATCGGTTCGAACGGGGCGGCGCAGATCGACGCCCGGGTCGATGCGACGCAGAACTATCTGTTCAGCCGCTATCCGGGCACGCAGGAACTGGCCTCGCGCGCTTCCGGCATCCTGTACATGCCGCTGATCACCGAAGCCGGGTTCTTCTATGGCGGCGCCTATGGGCGCGGCGCGCTGCGCATCCAGGGCGCGACGGTGGATTACTATTCCTCGACCAAGGCCTCTTTCGGGTTGCAGATCGGCGCCCAGCAATATGCCCATGCGTTGTTCTTCATGACGCCCGAGGCGCTGGCCGATTTCCGCCGTTCGCAGGGCTGGGCGGCGGCGGCCGACCTGCGCTATGCGACGCCCGAGGAAGGCGCCACCATCGGCAAGGCCACGACCGAGATCGACCCGGTCATCGCCTTTGTCTTCGGCCAGCAGGGCCTGATCGCCGGCGCGACGCTGGCCGGGGTGAAATACACCCGCATCATCCCGTGAAATGCTTCGCGCGGAACCTTGGGTTCCGCGCGTAATCGCCTGAAATTTCGGACAATGCCGGCTTACTTCAGGCGGCGGATCAGGCTCGACGTGTCATTGCGTCCGCCGCCCATCAACTGCACATCCTTGTAGAACTGGTCCACCAGCGCCGTGACCGGCAGCCGCGCGCCGATCTCTTCCGCCGTGTCCAGGCAGATGCCCAGATCCTTGCGCATCCAGTCCACCGCGAAACCGAAATCGAACTCATCCTTCAGCATCGTCTTGTGCCGGTTGACCATCTGCCAGCTTCCCGCCGCGCCCTGGCTGATCACCTCGACCAGCGCCTCGCCGTCAAGCCCCGCCTTCTGGGCGAAGGCCAGCGCCTCGCTCAGACCCTGCATCAGCCCGGCGATGCAGATCTGGTTGCACATCTTGGCCATCTGCCCCGCGCCCACATCGCCCAGACGGCGACAGATGCGGGCATAGGCGGCCAGAACCGGCTCGGCCGCCGCATACTCCGCCTCGGCCCCGCCGCACATGATCGACAAGACGCCATTCTCGGCCCCGGCCTGCCCGCCGGAAACGGGCGCGTCGACATAGCCGATGCCTGTTTCCGAAGCGATTCCAGCAAGTTCCCGGGTGACCTTCGAGGAAACCGTCGTATGGTCCACAAAGATCGCCCCCTTGGCCATACCGGCGAAGGCCCCGTCCGGCCCCAGGCAGACCTGCCGCAGATCGTCGTCATTGCCCACGCAGGCCATGACGAATTCCGCGCCCCGTGCCGCGTCGCGCGCGGTCGCCGCCTGCGCGCCGGCATATTTCGCCACCCAGGCCGCCCGCTTCGGCGCCGAGCGGTTCCACACCGTCACCTCATGGCCCCTGGCCGCCAGATGCCCCGCCATGGGAAAGCCCATGACGCCCAGACCCAGAAATGCCACCTTCGCCATGTGCCGCTCCGTTGAATTGCCCTTTATGCCGGGATCGCATAGGAACCACCAAGACTGCAAGCTCAGGCCGGACCCGTCATGTTCACCGTCTTCCGCTGGACCATCCGCATCATCACCGGCCTTTTCGTCCTGGCGCTTGCGGGGCTTCTGATCGGCTACTGGTTCGTCTCGCGCTCTCTGATCGACTATAATGAGAATTTCATCCTCTCCGGCATCTCGGCCCCGGTCGAGATCGTGCGCAACAATGATGCCGTGCCGCATATCTTCGGCAAGACTGATGCCGATGTCTATTTCGCGCTTGGCTTCGTTCATGCCCAGGACCGGCTGTGGCAGATGACGATGCTGCGGCGCACGGCGCAGGGGCGGCTGTCGGAACTGTTCGGCCCCGCCACGCTGCAAGTGGACGAGCTGATCCGTCGGCTTGACCTTTACGGGCTCGCGCTCGACTCGGTGAAGGCGCAGGATGCCGAGACGCTGGCGGCGCTGAACGCCTATTCCGCCGGGGTGAACGCCTGGATCGAGCAGGTCAATGCCGGGGCGCGGGGCCGGGGCGCGCCCGAGTTCTTCCTGTTCGAACCCGAGATCGCCGCCTGGGCGCCCGCGGATTCCATCGCCATCATCAAATTGATGTCGCTGCAACTGTCCTCGCATGTGCAGGACGAGGTGCTGCGCGCGCGCCTGTCGCTGCTCTTGTCGCCGGAACGTCTTGCCGATGTCCTGCCCGACGATCCCGGTCAGGCCATCGCCGCCCTGCCCGATTACGCCGCGCTGATGCCCGGCGTCGCGCCGGACGCGCGGCCGGTCGATTTCGCGCTTGGGCCGTTTTCGCCCGTCGCGCCGCCCGGCATGGCCGGGGCCTCGAACGCCTGGGCCGCCGCGCCCACCCGTTCGGCTGCGGGCGGCGCGCTGCTGGCGGGCGACCCGCATCTGGGCTTTACCGCGCCGTCGATCTGGTATCTCGCGCGGCTGGAACTGGGCACGGGCGGTGTGATCGGCGGCACGATCCCCGGCATTCCCGCCGTCATGGTCGGCCGCAGCGAGAAGATGGGCTGGGCGCTGACCACCGCCTATCTCGACGACCAGGATCTGGTGATCGAGAAGCTGAACCCCGACAATCCGGCGCAATACGCCCTGCCCGACGGCACTTGGGCCAATTTCGACAGCCGGCAGACCATTGTCAGCGTCAAGGGCGAGGCGCCGGTGACGCTGACCCTGCGCTGGTCGAGGAACGGCCCGATCCTGTCGCCTAAGCTTTACGATACCGGCACGATCACGCCGCCCGGCCATGTCGCCGCCCTGTCCTGGACCGCCCTGTCGAACCGCGACACCTCGATGACCGCCGCGATCCACCTGATGAAATCGCAGACCGTGGCCCAGGCGATCGAGGCCGGGCGCCTGCATGTCGCGCCGGCGCAGAACCTGATGCTGGCCGGGCCGGATGGCATCGCCATGCAGGTCATCGGCCAGATGCCGATCCGCGACGAGGCGCATCCCTCGCAGGGCCGCCTGCCCTCGCCCGGCTGGAATCCGGCGGTCGGGTTCAAGGGCATCTATGACTATGCCGAGAATCCAAGTTTCGTGAACCCGTCCACCGGCCTTCTGGGCAACACCAACAACAAGACGGTGGACCGGCCCTTCCCGCATCACGTTTCCTTCACCTGGGGCGACACGATGCGCATCCAGCGCTGGCTGACCCTGATGAAATCGCGCGAGGTCCATACCCGGGAAAGCTTCATCGAGGCGCAGACCGATACGGTGAACCCGACGGCGCGGCTGCTGTTGCCGCTGATCGGGGCCGATCTGTGGTTCACCGGCGAGGCGGCACCCGAGGGCACGCCCGAAGCCTTCCGCCAGCGCGCGCTAAAGCTGCTGGCCGAATGGAATGGCGAGATGAACGAGCATATGCCCGAGCCGCTGATCGCCGAGGCCTGGCTGCGCACCCTTCAGGACCGGCTGATCCGCGATGAGCTGGGGCCGATGGCCGACAGTTTCACCCATCCCGACCCGGTCTTCCTCGAGCGCGTTTTCCGCAACACCGGCGGCGCGGGTGTCTGGTGCGATGTGATCCAGTCGGCCGCGGTCGAAAGCTGCACCGACATCGCCCGCATCGCGCTGGACGAGGCGCTGTTGCGCCTGTCGGAAACCTACGGGCCGAATATCGAAAGCTGGCGCTGGGGCGATGCGCATCAGGCCGCACAGGACCACCCGGTTCTGGGCAAGATCCCGTTCCTGCGCTACTTCGTGAACATCCGCCAATCCACCAGCGGCGGCGACGACACGCTTTTGCGCGGCCGCACGGCGGGCGAAGGCGACAACCCCTATCTCAACGTGCATGGCGCGGGCTATCGCGGCGTCTATGACTTTGCCGATCCCGATTCCTCGGTCTTCATCATCTCGACCGGCGAATCCGGCCATCCGCTGTCGCGGCATTACGACGATCTGGGAGAGCTGTGGCGCCGGTCGGAATATATCCCGATGTCGCTTGACCCCGCCCTGGCGCGCGGGGCCGCGGTGGGCATCATGCGGTTGACACCGGCGGGGGCGAACTAGGCGGGCGGCGGGTCGGCCAAGCCCTTCTTTGGGCGGCACAGGAGGCGCGCGTTCCGGTCAAGGGTCTAGAATCGCTGGAACCGCTCGGCCTGCCGCGCCGTCCAGCGCAATTGCAACCGCCAGCCGGTCTCGCCGGTCTCTTCGGCCACGACCACGCCCTGCTCATGCAGCCAGGCCCGCTTGCGGCCGTCCTGAAATCCCAGTTCGATCACTTCGTCGCGGCGTTCCTCGTCCAGCAGTCCGGCGATCCGCGCCAGCAGCGCAGGCAGGCCTTCGCCGGTCAGGGCCGAAACCGGCATGACCTCGGGCCGCTGTGCCGCCTGCACCAGCAGGGCCTCGCGCCCCACCGCATCCATCAGGTCCAGCTTGTTCCAGACCTCGATCTGCGGCGTCGCGGCCGAGACGCCCAGGCTGGTCAGGATCTCGGCCACATCCGCCGCCTGTTCGGCGCTTTCGGGATGGCTGATGTCGCGGACATGGCAGATCAGATCGGCCGAGAGAACCTCTTCCAGCGTGGCGCGGAAGGCCGCGACAAGCTGCGTCGGCAGGCCCGAGATGAAGCCCACCGTATCCGACAGAATGACCCTGCGCCCGGTCCCGCCATGTTCGGAGGGCAGCTCGACCCCGCGCATGGTCGGGTCAAGCGTGGCGAAGAGCATGTCCTTGGCCAGAACCTCTGCCCCGGTGATCCGGTTGAACAGGGTCGATTTGCCCGCATTGGTATAGCCGACCAGAGCCACGATCGGGAACGGCACCTTGGCCCGTGCCGCCCGCTGCAATTCGCGTGAGCGGACAACGCGTTCCAGCCGTCTTTTCAGCCTCAGGACCTGATCGTCGATGGCGCGGCGGTCGGCCTCGATCTGGGTCTCGCCCGGGCCGCCGACAAAGCCGAAGCCGCCGCGCTGGCGTTCCAGGTGGGTCCAGGCGCGCACCAGCCGCGAGCGCTGATAGCTCAGCGCCGCAAGCTCGACCTGCAGCACACCTTCCTTGGTACGGGCGCGGTCGGCGAAAATCTCAAGGATCAGGCTGGTGCGGTCCAGAAGCTTGACGCCCCATTCCTTTTCCAGATTGCGCTGCTGCACCGGGCTGACCTGCCCGTCCACCAGCACCAGTTCCACCCCGTCGGCCTTGATTCGCGCCGCCAGTTCCTCGACCTTGCCCGAGCCGAACAGCATCCCCGGATGCACCCGTGGCAGGCGGACGACCTCGGCCCACAGGACCTCAAGCCCCGGCAGGGCATCGGCCAGCGACACGGCCTCGGCCAGGCCATGTTCGGGCAGCCGGCGGGTTTGCCGGGCGCGGGTGTCGGGATGCAGGACAATGGCGCGGGTCGGCTTCGGGGCCGTGACCTGCCAGCGGCCGTCCTCTTGCGGGAACGGCAGGTCCTCGTCGCCTTCCTCGTCGTCAGGCAGGTCGGAAATCAGTCTTCGCCTTCATAAAGGTTGATCGGCGCGCCGGGCATGATGGTCGAGATCGCATGCTTGTAGACCAGTTGCGACTGGCCATCGCGGCGCAGAAGCACGCAGAAATTGTCGAACCAGGTGATGACACCCTGAAGCTTGACGCCGTTGATCAGGAAGATGGTCACCGGAACCTTGGCTTTGCGGACGTGGTTCAGAAACGCGTCCTGGAGGTTTTGCTTGTCGCCAGCCATTGTTGTTTTGCCTTGCGCTTAGCCGCGTTGGTCGCGGCCTGTCATTGATCGGATCGTGGTCGTTATCGGATGGGAAATAGTCAAACCGTCCCTGCGCTGCTTTTCGCCGCGACAGCGCAATATTATTCGGGATTCGCGCAGTTACCAGACCAAAAGAGCAACAGCGCCGCGCAGGGCGTTGCGCATTGTGGCGCATCTACCGCCGCCAGGCCCCCGGCGCGAACAGCGCGATCAGCGCCAGCGTTTCCAGCCGCCCCAGGATCATCGCCGCGCCCAGGATAAGTTTCACCGGATCGGTCAGCCCGGAATACAGGATCGGGTCCAGCGAGGCCACACCCGCCAGCGGGCCGGTCGTGGTCAGCGCGGCGATTCCCAGCACCAGGGCCGTCTCGAAAGCCAGGCCCGCCACCGTCAGCGCCGCCATCACCAGGGCGATGGAGATGGCGAAGAGCATGAAGAAGACCCAGGCCTGATAGGCGCCTTCATGGCGCAGGCGGCGTTCTTCGGCCCCGCGACCGCCGACCGAACTGGGATGGATGATCCGCTCCAGCTCGCGCTCGCCATGGCGGAACAGGGCATAGACCCGCAGCAGCTTGACCCCCCCGGCCGTGGTCGCCACGCCCCCGCCGATGATGGCCAGCGCCAGCAGGACCAGCCCCGGCGCGCCAAGACCAGACCAGTCGCGGGCCGAAGACCAATAGGCGCTTTCATATCCGGTCGTGGTCAGGAAGGACAAGGACGTGAACATCGCGCCCCAGAAGGCCCGGAAGAAGCCGCGCAGGCTGGCGAGATCGGTGTCATCGGCATCCGAAAGGGCGTGCCGCAGCAAGAGAACCGCCACAACCAGCGTCACCAAAGCCAGCGCCAGGCGCAGTTCCGGGTCGCGCCAGATCGTCTGTCGGCTTTCATGCGGCCCGCGCACCGGCAGGGCCCGGCGGGTGACGGCAAATAGCAGGAAGACGAACAGGAGCAGCTCGCCCACCCAGCCCGAGCCGGTGACCGACAGCCCGGCGCCTGCCGTGATTCCGCTGGTCGAGATCGTGCCCATGGCATGGGTCAGGGCCAGAAGCCCGTCTTCGCCGGCGATCAGCAGGCCGACCCAAAGCAGCAGCGTCAGCCCGGCATAGACCGGCAGGATCGTCCCGGTATGGCGCGCCAGCCGCAGCGCCGGATCGGCCAGCCGCGTGATCTGCGCAGCGCTCTCGCCCCGGCCCGGCACCCGGCCCGAAATCACCTCGGCCCCGCCCAGGTTCAAAGGCCCGAGCACGGCATAGGCGCAAAGCAGGATGAAGAAGCCACCGAACCAGCCGCACAGCGCCCGCCAGAGATGGATCGACGGCGACAGCCGCCCCGGCTCATAGACGCTGGCGCCGGTGGTGGTGAAACAGGACAGCATCTCGAACCAGGCATTCGACAGGCTGGTGTCGCGGATGGCCAGCACCATCGGCAGCGCCATGGCCAGCGGCAGCACGAGATAGGCCCCGGCCAGCGCCGCAAGCTGGCCCTGCGTGCCATGGCGCGGCCTTGTATGGCGCGTGGCGATGGCCAGCATGATCGCCAGGATGGTCAGGACAAGGCCGGAATAGAAAAAGCTCTGCGCGACGCGGTGATGACCCAGGATCACCGCATGGCCCGCAGGCAGCCAGCAGGACAGGCCCACCGCGCCCAGCAGCACCACCAGCAGCGGAAACTCCGCCAGCCGCCCGAATCCCGCAGGTGCCACGCCCGGCTGCGCCATCCGCCGCCCCGCCCCTAGAAAAAGTCGATCGAGACCTGAAGCAGGCGCTCGACCTCTGGGACATCCTTGGTCATGGCGAACATCGCCACCACGTCGCCTGCCTCGATGCGCAGATCGCCCATCGGTTTCATCACCCGCTCGCCCTTCATCACCGCGCCGACCAGCACGCCTTCGGGAAATTCGATGTCGCGGATCAGCCGCCCGGCAATGGGCGAGGTTGACATGACCTGCGCCTCGATCATCTCGGCCTCGGCATCGCCGATGGAATAGACGCCGCGCACCCGGCCATGGCGGATATGGCGCAGGATCGACGAGACGGTTGTGGCGCGCGGGTTGATATAGGCGTCGATGTCCAGCGGCGCCATCAGGGGTGCCAGGGTCGGGTCATTGACCAGGGTGATCGCCATCTGGCAGCCCGCCTGCTTGGCGCGGACCGAGACCAGAAGGTTGGTCTTGTCGTCATCGGTCACGGCCAGGATGGCGTCGGCCCGGTCGACGGCGGCTTCCAAGAGCAGTTCCATATCCATGCCATCGCCGTTCAGCACGATGGTCCGCTCAAGCCCGTCGGCCGCGCGTTCGGCGGTTTCGCGGTCCTTCTCGATCACCTTGGCGCGGATGCGGTCGGTCCGCGCCTCAAGCGCGCGGGCCACGCCAAGCCCGACATTGCCGCCGCCGACGATGACGACGCGTTCCTGCTTTTTGTTCTTCTTGCCAAAGATTTCCAGACAGCGGTTCACGTCTTCGGAATGGGTGAAGACATAGATGTCGTCCTCTTCGAGCAACTGGTCATTCGCTTCGGGTGCGATCAGCCGCCCGCCGCGCCGCATGCCCACCACGATGGCGCGCAGCGTCGGAAACAGGTCGTTCAACTGCCGCAGCGGCGTGTTCAGGACCGGACAATCCGCCTCGAGATGCAGGCCCAGAAGCTGCGCCCGCCCGCCCATGAAAACCTCGGTATCGAAGGTCGAGGGCGCAGCAAGCCGTTGCAGCGCCGCCTCGGCCACTTCACGCTCGGGGCTGATCACCACGTCGATGGCCAGCCGGTCCAGGTTGTAAAGATCGGAATAGCCGGTCTCGAGATAGCTCTGGTTGCGGATGCGCGCGATCTTGCGGGTGACGTTGAAGGCCGATTGCGCGATCTGGCAGCAGACCATGTTCACTTCGTCGGAATGGGTGGCCGCGATGATCATGTCGGCATCGCGCGCGCCCGCGCGCTCCAGCACGTCGGGGTGGCTGGCAAAGCCCACAACCCCTTGCACGTCAAGCGTTTCGGTCGCCCGGCGCACAAGGTCGCTGTTCACGTCGACCACGGTCACGTCATTGCGTTCGCCCGAAAGGTGGCGGGCGATCTGCCAGCCCACCTGCCCCGCGCCGCAGATGATGACTTTCATGGCTGACCTTCCCCTGCGGCTTTGGCGTTGCGCCTGTTTCGCAGATCGTCAGCGCCGGGTCAAACCGCGGGTCAATCTGCGGGTCAGGCCTCGGTCTCTTCGTCCTCGTCCTCGAAATGGGCGCTGCGGCCGCCGGCCTTGCTGGTCGTCACCACGCCCAGCGACTTGAGCTTCCGATGCAAGGCGCTGCGTTCCATGCCGACGAAATTCGCCGTGCGGCTGATATTGCCGCCGAAGCGGTTGATCTGGGTCAGCAGATATTCACGCTCGAACAATTCCCGCGCCTCGCGCAGCGGCAGGGTGGCGACCATGCCGCCCAGCACCATGCCGTCGCCCGCCACGGGCTGGGCCTCGCTGCTCGGCAATTCGCGGGCATCGATCACGCCGCCGGAATCGCCAAGGATCAGAACGCGTTCGATCACGTTCCTCAATTGCCGGACATTGCCGGGCCAGGGCATGGTCTGCAGCATCGCCTCGGCTTCGGAGGAAAATCCGCGCGCCGGAAGGCCCTGGCTGCGATGGAACCAGTCCACGAAATGCCGGGCCAATTCGGGAATGTCGTCGCGCCGGTCAGCCAGGGCCGGAACGGCAATCGGCACCACGTTCAGCCGGTCGAACAATTCCTGCCGGAAGCGCCCGGCGCGGATCTCGGCCGCAAGGTCGCGCGTCGTCGAGGAGATCACCCGCAGATCGACCCGCACCTTGTCGGTGCCGCCCGCCCGGGTGAATTGCTGCTCGGTCAGGACGCGCAGGATTTTCGACTGCGTTCCCAGGGGCATGTCGGCCACTTCGTCGAAATAGACCACACCGCCATGCGCCTGTTCCAGAAGGCCGGGTTCCACGCCGCGCTCGGCTGTCTCACGCCCGAACAGCACTTCTTCCATCCGTTCCGGTTCGATCGAGGCCGAAGAGGCAGTCACAAAAGCCGCGCCCGCCCGGTTGGAATTGGCATGGATGAACCGCGCGGCCATTTCCTTGCCTGACCCGGGCTGCCCGGTCAGCATCACGCGCCCGTTCGATTTCGTTACCTTGTCGAGCTGCGATTTCAAGGCCTTGAAGGCCGGGCTTGAACCGATCATCTCGGTCTGGGTCACATCGCGGCGGCGCAATTCGTGGTTTTCGCGGCGCAGGCGGCTGGTTTCCATCGCCCGGCTGACCACGACCGTCAACTGGTCGATGTTGAAGGGTTTTTCGATAAAGTCATAGGCGCCCTGCTTGATCGCCGCGACGGCGATCTCGACATTGCCATGGCCCGAGATGATGATGATCGGGATATCCGGGTTGTCGCGCTTGGTGGCCTTGAGGATGTCGATCCCGTCCATCCGGCTGTCCTTGAGCCAGATGTCCAGGATCATCAGGCTGGGCGGGTCGGCGTTGACCTCGGCCATGCAATCGTCGGAATTCCCCGCCAGGCGAACGGCATAGCCTTCGTCCTTCAGGATATCCCCGATCAGTTCGCGAATGTCTTTCTCGTCATCGACGATCAGGATGCTCATGCCTCACTCCCCTGGGGCTGCGCCCCCATGTTGCGGCCCATCCGGCGCTTGGCCAACCGCGGCAGGCGGATTTCGGCCATCGCGCCCGCATGGGCGTTGCCGGCGAAGACCGGCGCATCGACCAGCGCCAGTGTCCCGCCATGTTCCTCGATGATCTTCTTGACGATGGGCAGGCCCAGGCCCGTGCCCTTGGCCCGTGTCGTCACATAGGGTTCGAACAGCCGCGCCCGGTCGGGCGGCAGGCCGATGCCATTGTCGGCTATGGTGATCAGGCTTTCGCCATCCTGTTCAACCAGAGCGATGCGGATTTCCGGCACAAACCCCGCCGGAGAACCTTTTTCCTGCAAGGATTCAATCGCTTCCCCGGCATTCTTGATCAGGTTTGTCAGCGCCTGCCCGATCATCGACGCATCCAGATCCATCATCACCGCGCCTTCGGGAATCGCGGTCGCGAAGGTCACGCCGGGCTGGCCCGCCTTTTGCAAGGTCACTGCATCGCGCAGGATCGCCACAAGATCGGCCTCGCGGCGGTCGGGTTCGGGCATCCGGGCGAATTTGGAAAACTCATCAACGATGCGCCGCAAGTCATTGGTCTGCCTGACGATCACATCGGTCAGCGCCTCCAGCTCGACCGGGTCCTGCACTTCGCCGCGGAACTTGCGCTTCACCCGTTCCGCCGAAAGCGCGATGGGCGTCAGCGGGTTCTTGATCTCATGCGCGATGCGCCGCGCCACATCGCCCCAGGCCGCCATGCGCTGTGCGGTAACCAGATCGGTCACATCGTCAAAGGCGACGACATAGCCCTCCAACCGGCCATCCTCGCTGCGCCGCACGCTCATCCGCACCAGCAGGCTTTCCAGCCGCCCGCGCCGCGTCAGCCGCACCTCTTCCTGCGCCGCCGTGTCGCCATCGGCGCGCAAGTTCTGGAAAAGTCCGGCAAATTCAGGAACAACCGCATCCAACCCCAGCCCATGCGGATCGCCCTGCACATCCAGAAGCCGCATCGCCGCCCGGTTGACGAAATCGACCTGCCCCGTCGCATCCAGGCCCATCACCCCCGCCGTGACGTTCGACAGCACGGAATCGAACAGCCGCCGCCGCCGCTCGGTCTGGCGGTGGCTGTCCATCAGCGCCTCGCGCTGGCCCTTGAGCTGGCGGGTCATCTGGTTGAACAGGCGGCCCATCATGGCGATCTCGTCATCGCCCTCTTCCTCGGGCACCTGCACATCCAGATCACCGCCGCCCACCAGCTGCGCCGCGCCCGCCAGCCGCCCGACAGGCCGCGACAGGCGCTCGGCGAACCACAGGCCCAGCCAGATCGCCGCAAGGATAAGAATGATCGCGAAGCCCAGGTAAATCAGGCCGAAATTCAGCAAAAGTCGCCCGCGTTCGGATTCGAGCTGATTGTAAAGCTGGACGGTCTGCTGAGTCTCGTCGAGCAAGGACAGGATCGAGCCATCGACCGTGCGGCTGACATAAAGATAGCGGTCGGCAAAGGCGTCAAGATAGACTAGGGCGCGGAACTCGTTATTGTCCCAATCCTCGATCAGCACGACACCGCCTTCGCGTGCCTTCAGCAAATCCTCGGGCGGCACGGCCTCGAATCCGAACAGGTAGGACCGGTCGCCCCTGGTCTTCAGCGTGCCGGTGCCATCGACCAGATAGGCCTCTTTCAAGCCGCGCTGGATGACATCCTGGCCCTGGCTCAGCAAGGGGCGCAACTGGTCGTCGCGCAGGAAGAAGGTCTTCTGCTTGGCAAGGTTCAGATAGGCGGCCAGCGCCTGGGCATCCTCGGTCAGATCATGGCGCTGCTCGTCCTCATAGGCCTGGGCCGCCGCCAGCGACGACCCCACGACCGAGCGCACCCGGTCCGAGAACCAGCCCTCCAGCCCCAGATTGACCGAAAGAACCGCAAAGACGGCGACCAGAACCGTCGGCACCAACGCCACCCCGGCAAACACGCCCGACAGGCGCAGGTGCAGGCGCGATCCGGCCGATTGGCTGCGGCGGTCCGCCACCATCCGCGCCACCCGCGCCAGAACCAGCGCCGCGATCAGCAGCACATAGACCAGATCGGCCAGAAGGATCAGCCGCAGCAGCGGCGAGGTCGCGCCCTGCGCAAAGGGGCCAAGCGCCAGGAAGGTTGCCACAACCAGCACCGGGCCCAGGAAAACCAGGCCCAGCGTCGTCGCGGTCTGCACCCGCCTCTGGCGGCGCAGGCGCGAAAACCTGACCCAGACATCCCGCCTAAGTGTGCGATCCAGTGCTGTCATCAACCTGCAACATCTTGTGGTCTTTGGGGGTTGTCCCCCGTTCGCCACGCTTGATGTTGCGGTTTTACATCAGCTTGCGCCGCCGTGTCACGCGGATATCGAGATCGGTGATCTTCTTGCGCAATGTATTGCGATTGATCCCCAGAAGATCGGCGCATTTCGCCTGATTTCCGCCGGTCGCATCCAGCGCGATCTCGATCAGCGGCGTCTCGACCTCTTTGAGGATGCGCTGATAGACGCCCGGGGGCGGCAATTGCCCGCCATGCAGGTCGAAGTAACGCTTCAGATGCCGCGCGACCGAAGCCGACAGCTTCTCGCTTTCATGGCCGCCCCTCAGCGGTTCAGCGGCAGGCTGGTTGCCCAGAATCTGCTCGATTTCGGGCTTGGCGATCTCGACCTCGGCCGAAGTGACCAGAAGCCGCCGGATCGTGTTCTCAAGCTGGCGCACATTGCCGGGCCAGGAATAGCTGCGCACCATTTCAAGCGCCTCGGCCGACAGCCGCCGCGCCGCGCCGAAATCGCGTTCGCCCTTCTTCAGGAAATGCTCGGCCAGAAGCGGGATATCCTCGACCCGTTCGCGCAGGCTGGGCACATGCAGCGTGACGCCGCCCAGCCGGTAATACAGATCCTGCCGGAAGGCCCCCGATTCCATCCGACTGTCCAGATCGACCTGGCTGGTCGCCATGACGCGCGGCGCCTTGTCGCCCAGCATGTCCAGCAGCCGCACCACGCGGGCCTGCGTGTCCTCGTCGTAATCCGCCACTTCATCAAAAACGACCGAGCCGCCGCGCGCCCGCGCAATCAGGCTGGCCGGCCCGTCCACCCCTTGCAGGTCCGCGGCCTGGGCCACGATGAAGGGCAGGCTCCGGCGGTCGGAAAAGTCATGGATCGCCCGCGCGATCAGGCTTTTGCCCGTGCCCGACTCGCCGGTGATCAGCACCGGGATATCGGTGTTCATCACCCGCGCCACCAGCCGGTACAGCGCCTGCATCGCCGGGGTCCGCCCCACCAGCGGCAGATCATCGCCCGCCTCGCGCGGTGGCGTCGCGGGCCTTGGCGCTCGCCGTTTCTGCTCCAGCGCCCGGGCCGAACGCTTCATCAGATCGGGCAGGTCGAACGGTTTCGGCAGATAGTCGAAGGCCTCGGCCTCGGCGGCCTGGATCGCCGTCATGATGGTGTTCTGCGCCGAAATCACGATGACCGGCAGGCCGGGCCGCATCTTCGCGATGCGCGGCAGGCTGTCCAGCCCGTTGCCATCGGGCATGATGACATCCGAGATTACCAGATCGCCCTTGCCCTCTTCCACCCAGCGCATCAGCGTCATCAGGCTGCTGGTGGCGTGAACCTTGCAGCCCGCCCGGGTCAGGGCCTGGGTCAGCACGGTGCGGATCGTGCGGTCGTCATCGGCGACAAGAACGGTTCCGTCCATCCTAGCACTCCTTCCGTTTTTCCTTGGGCGCCATGGGCAGCGAGATGCGGAAAGCGGTGCGACCCGGCACCGATTCCACCGAAATCCAGCCCTCATGGTCGGTGATGATCTTCAGGACCAGGGCCAGGCCCAGCCCGGTGCCGTTCTCGCGGCCCGAGACGAAGGGCTCGAACACTTCGGCGGCGATATCGGGCGGCAGGCCGGGGCCATCGTCGATGACCTCGATGTTCAGCGGCAAGGCGGCGGGCGGGCCATCCTTGCGCCGCACCCGCAGCGACAGGTCATAGAAAGTGCGCAGCCGGATGGTGCCGCCCTGCGGCCCGGCCGCTTCGGCCGCGTTCTTGATCAGGTTCAGAAAGACCTGCATGAGCTGGTCCGGGTCGGCCCAGGTCGGCGGCAGCGAGGGGTCGAAATCCTCGACGATGGTCATATGGGCGGCAAAGCCGACCATCGCCGATTTGCGCGCGCGGTCCAGAGCGTCATGCAGGTTCACCGCGCGGCGCTCCGGCGGGCGGACATTGCCGAACTGCTCGACCTGTTCCAGCAGCTTCACGATCCGCCTTGTCTCCTCGACGATCAGATCGGTCATCTCGCGGTCTTCGGGCGACAGGCTCATCGACAGAAGCTGCGCCGCCCCGGAAATCCCGGCCAGGGGATTCTTGATCTCATGCGCCAGCATCTCGGCCATGCCGATGGCTGACCGCGCCGCCGATTTGGCCCCCAGGCTGCGGCCCAGCCGGTCGGCAATCTCGCGCGGCGAGAGGATCAGCAGGATCACGCCCGGATTGTCATGCATGGGCGCGACATGGATCGTGCATTGCACCGGCGCGCGCTCGCCCGTGGTCACATCGACGTCGTTGATGTTCAAAGCCGACTGGTTGGCGCGGGCGCGGGACAGCGCCTCTTCCATCGGAGCGTCGATCGACAGGCGGTCCAGCACGGGTTGGCGCAGCAGCGCCTTGGCGGATGTGTTCAGAAAGGCTTCGGCCGCCGGATTGGCCTCAAGGATCAGCCCGGCTTCGTCGATCAGAAGCGATGGCAGCGGCAGTGAGGCCCAGATCACCCCGGGCACCGGATAGGGCGAGCGATAGCCCTTGTTCATGCCGCGACCTCCGCCTCGGCAAAAGCCTCATGGACAAGGCGGATCACCTGCGCCGGATCGGTCGAGGTCAGGATCGGGTCGCGCGCCTGTTCCAGCCCGGCTTCCTCAAGATACCAGCCCAGATGCTTGCGGGCGCAGCGCAGGCCCAGCTCCCGCCCGTAAAAGCCCAGCATATCCTCGTAATGCGCCACGATCATCCCGGCCAGATCCAGGCCCTGCGGGATCTCCGGCTCTGGCCGGCCATGCAGCCGCGCCGCGATCTGCGCCAGCCGCCAGGGCGCGCCCTGCGCCCCGCGCCCGACCATCACCCCATCGCCACCGCTGGCCGCCAGGGCGGCCTGGGCGGTTTCGGCATCGACGATGTCCCCATTCGCCACGACAGGAATCGACACCGCTTCCTTGACCGCCCGGATCGCCGCCCAATCGGCATGGCCCTTGTAGAACTGGCAGCGCGTGCGGCCATGGATCACCACCATGCGCACCCCTGCCCCTTCGGCCCGCCGCGCCAGGTCTGGCGCATTGTGCAGCGTGTCATCCCAGCCCAGCCGGGTCTTGAGGGTGACCGGCACCTTCACCGCGCCCACCACCGCCTCGACCAGCTCCAACGCGAGATCCAGATCGCGCAGCAGGGCCGAGCCGCAAAGGCCCGTGGTCACCCGCTTGGACGGGCAGCCCATGTTGATGTCGATCAGCGCCGCGCCCTGCCCTTCGCACCAGCGCGCGGCCTCGGCCATCAGCGCGGGGTCGCGCCCGGCAAGCTGCACAGAGGTCGCGCCCTCGCCAAAGCCCAGTTCGGCCCGCGCCCGCGCTTCGGGCCGGGCGCGCAGAACCTCGTCGCTGGCGACCATCTCGCTGACCACCAGCCCGGCGCCAAAGCGCGACACCAGCCGGCGGAATGGCAGGTCGGTGATTCCGGCCAGCGGGGCCAGCAGGACGGGGGGATCGACGGTGACGGGACCAAGGCGGAAAGCCACGAAATTCTTGCCTCAACTGCCGCTTCATTGTGCGCAGGCCTCACAGCTAGCCGCTGGATTGCCGTCCTGCCATCTGCGCCTGCCGGAATTCTGACCGATTTGCAGGGAATGCACAAATATTATGCAGTGACGCGCAATTTCTGGACAGATTGTCAGCCGCGCAGGGCTGGCCTAGGAAGAGGGCATGAGCACACATGTCGTCATCGTCGCCGCCGGACGCGGCAGCCGCGCCGGGGGCGATCTGCCGAAGCAATGGCAGATCCTCGCCGGAAAGCCGGTTCTGGCCCACACGCTCGCGGCCTTCGCGGGCCTGCCGGTCACGCTGGTCGTTCACCCCGATGACATGGCCCGCGCCCGGGCGCTGGCCCCGGAGGTGCGGCTGGTCACCGGCGGCGCGCAGCGGGCCGACTCGGTCCGCGCCGCGCTTGAGGCGCTGGTGGGCAGCGACGCGACCCGCGTGCTGATCCATGACGGCGCGCGTCCCCTGGTGTCCCGCGCGCTGATCGACCGCCTGATCGCGGCGCTGGACCACGCCCCCGCCGCCGCCCCCGCCCTGCCCGTCACCGACGCGCTCTGGCGCGGTGAACGCGACCAGGTCACCGGCACGCAGTCGCGCGAAGGCCTCTACCGCGCCCAAACCCCGCAAGCCTTCCGCCTGGCCGAGATCCTTGCCGCACATCGCGCCCATCCCGGCGGGGCGGCGGATGACGTTCAGGTCGCCCGCGCCGCAGGGCTTGACGTCCAGATCGTCGAGGGCGAGGAAGACAATCTGAAACTGACCTTTCCCGGCGATTTCCAACGCGCCGAGGCGATCCTGAAAGGCCGCGACGTGGATATCCGCCTGGGCAATGGCTATGACGTTCACGCTTTTACCGAGGGTGACCATGTCTGGCTCTGCGGCGTGAAAGTGCCGCATGGCCGCGCCTTGCTGGGTCATTCGGATGCCGATGTCGGCATGCACGCCCTGACGGATGCGATCTATGGCGCCCTGGCCGCGGGCGATATCGGCCGCCATTTCCCGCCTTCCGACCCGCAATGGAAAGGCGCCGCCTCGCATATCTTCCTGCGCCATGCGGTCGAACTTGCCGGGGACAGGGGCTACCGCATCTCGAATTGCGACGTGACGCTGGTCTGCGAACGCCCCAAGATCGGCCCCCATGCCGCAGAAATGCAGGCGGCGCTGGCCGCGATCATGGGGCTTGATGCCGACCGGATCAGCGTCAAGGCCACCACCTCGGAACGGCTTGGCTTCACCGGCCGCGAGGAAGGCATCGCCGCGCTGGCCACCGCGACCTTGGTGAAGGCATGAGCGCGGCAATTGCCACCTTCTTCGGCGCGGGCCATCTGCGCCCGGCCCCGGGCACCTGGGCCTCGCTGATCACGGTCGCGCTGGCCGTCGCCGCCTATCAGGCGGGTGCTGCGCTGCTGGTGCCCGTGGCCTTCCTTGTCGCGACCGTTGCCGGCTTCTGGTCCGTGCCGCGCTACCTGTCCAGCCGTGCCGAGACCGACCCGTCGGAAGTGGTGATCGACGAGGTGGCGGGCCAGTTGCTGGCCCTGTGCTTCACCGTCATCCCGCTCTGGCGTCACGGCGTCGCCGATCTGGCCCTTGCCGCCTGGCCCGGCTGGGTCGTGCCCTTCCTCCTGTTCCGGCTGTTCGACATCTGGAAGCCCTGGCTGGTCGGCCGCGCCGACCGCCGCCACGATGCGGCGGGCGTCATGCTTGACGATCTCTGGGCCGGGCTGTTCGCGGGCCTGTGCTCCACCGCGCTTGCGGGCCTGTATCACGGCCTGATCCAGCCATGGCTGGGCTGACCCTGCCCGAACAGATCCTCCGCCGCGCCCGTGCGCGGGGCCTGCGCCTTGCCACGGCGGAAAGCTGCACCGCCGGGATGATCGCCGCCGCCCTGACCGATCCGCCCGGCGCGTCCGACATGTTCGACTGCGGCTTCGTCACCTATTCCAACGCCGCCAAGACCCGGATGCTGGGCGTCCGCCCCGAAACCCTTGCCGCCCATGGCGCGGTCTCGGAACAGGTCGCCCGCGAAATGGCCGAAGGCGCGCGGGCTGCCTCCGGCGTCGACCTTGCCATCTCTGTCACCGGCATCGCCGGGCCGGGCGGCAGCGAGCACAAGCCCGAAGGCAGGGTCTGTTTCGGCCTTGCCCGCGACGGCAGCACGACCTTTGCCGAGACCGTCGATTTCGGCGCTCTGGGCCGCGACGGCGTGCGCCGCGCCACCCGCGACCACGCGCTGAGGCTGATCCTCGCCGCGCTGGACTGACGCTACTCGGCCGCCTGCGCCTCGGCCTCGGCCAGTTCCGTCGCCCGCTTCTCGACCAGCTCGACGATATGGTCGATCATCCGGTCATTGCCCAAAGTATGCGCCTGCTTGCCCGCAAGATAGACCATGCCCTTGCCAGCACCGCCGCCGGTAAAGCCGATATCGGTCATCAGGGCCTCGCCCGGCCCGTTCACCACGCAGCCGATGATCGACAGGCTCATCGGCGTCTTGATGTGTTCCAGCCGCTTTTCCAGCGCCTCGACCGTCTTGATCACGTCAAAGCCCTGCCGGGCGCAGGACGGGCAGGAAATGATCTGCACCCCGCGCGTCCGCAGCCCCAGCGATTTCAGGATCTCGTAGCCGACCTTGACCTCTTCCTCGGGCGCCGCCGACAGCGAGACCCGGATCGTGTCGCCGATGCCGAACCACAGAAGCGAGCCCAGCCCCACCGCCGATTTCACCGTACCCGCCATCAGCCCGCCGGCCTCGGTGATGCCCAGATGGATCGGCGCATCGGTCGCCGCCGCCAGTTGCTGATAGGCCGCTGCAGCAAGGAAGACATCGCTCGCCTTGCAACTGATCTTGAAGGCGTGAAAATCGTTGTCCTGCAACAGCTTGATATGATCCAGACCGGATTCCACCATCGCATCCGGGCAAGGCTCGCCGTATTTTTCCAGGAGGTGCTTTTCCAGCGACCCGGCATTCACCCCGATGCGGATCGAGCAGCCATGGTCCTTGGCCGCCTTCACCACCTCGCGCACGCGGGCCGCATCGCCGATATTGCCGGGGTTGATCCGCAGGCAGGCCGCGCCCGCCTCGGCCGCCTCGATGGCACGTTTGTAATGGAAATGGATATCCGCCACGATCGGCACCGGGCTTTCGCGCACGATCTCGCGCAGGGCGCGGGTCGAGGCTTCATCGGGCGTCGAGACGCGGACGATATCCGCCCCGACCTCGGCACAGCGCAGCACCTGCGCCACCGTGGCCTTGACGTCCGATGTGTCGGTATTGGTCATGGTCTGCACCGAGATCGGCGCATCGCCCCCGACCGGCACCCGCCCGACCATGACCTGACGGCTCTTGCGCCGCTCGATGTTGCGCCAGGGGCGGATCGGGTTGTGGGTCATGGCGCGGAACTCCGTCGGAACGCTGCGCGGACCATAATCCTGCGGCCCGGCAACGGCAACCGGGGGGCCGACGGGGTCAGCAAAAGGTGACCCTGCCCCTGCCCTTCATCTTGGTCAAAATACTCTCGGGGTGTCCGGGGGGCGAAGCGCCCCCGGGGGATCGCCCCATCCTGCGGCGAAAGATCAGGGCGCGGCGGTTCCGGCCGAGGCATCGGCGGTCATGTAGGTCGCCAGATCGCCGTCCTTGGCCATATCCGCCAGGGCGAATTTCTCGGACAGCGCCTCGGGCGACAGGGCGATGTCCTTGACCACCTGCGCGCCGGGTGCGGCGGGGCCATAGGTCTGGCCATTCACGACGAAATAGACCGAACCGGAATTGCCGGTGCGGAAGACGGCGGCGGTTTCCAGCGGCGGCACGGCATAGCGTTCGCCCGCATCAAGGATCTTTTCGAACAGGACCGTCCCATCAGCGGAACTGACCCGCACCCAAGACGGGCGCACGGCCAGAACCTCGACGCCCGGCTTGGCATCGGCCACGACCTGCACATCGGTTCCCAGCGCCTCGGCCAAGGCCGCGTCAATCGCGCCTTCGCCCGAAGCATCGGTCGAGGTCGCGGCCGGGCCACGGTCGGGCTTGATCGCGGCGATCGGGCCATCGCGCGACACCAGAACCGGCACGTCCAGCGCCTGCGGACGGTACAGCCGGTCCATCAGATCGCCATTCTGCGCCGTTGCATCGGCCAGCTTTTCTTCGGTCTGGCCCTCGGTCGCGGGCGTCGCGGCGCGCGGCGCGGTGGCCGGGGTCAGGGGATCGATCTCGGCCACGACGACCGGGGCCTCGTCGACCGGGGCAAGCTGGACGCGCTGCACTTCGCGCAGGATCGACCAGCCGCCATAGCCCAGGGCGGCGACCAGAACGGCCAGAACCGCCAGCGAACCGACGGCGGCAGGCTCGATCCGGCTCAGCCAGCTTTCGCCGCGCGGCACGAAGGCGGCGTTCGGATTGGCCAGCGGATCGGCGAATTCCACCCGCGCCCGCGCCTCGCGCACCCGCTGCGGCGATGCGGCGGCGGCCATGCCATGGGCGACGGTGAAATTGGCCTCATTGCAGAAGCGGGCGAAGGCCCAGTCCGGGTCCATGCCCAGATAACGCGCATAAGAGCGCACATAGCCCGCGACGAAACCCGGCGTCTCGAAGGCCGAGACATCGGCATTCTCGATGGCGGCGATATAGGTGGCCTTGATCTTCAGCTCGCGCTGAACGTCCAGCAGCGACTTTCCCAGCGTGGCCCTTTCGCCGCGCATGACATCGCCCAACCGCAGTTCGAAATCGTCAAAGCCCTTTGGCTTCTCCTCTTCCGTTGCGTGAGGTTTGGACCTCCAGCCGATCATCCGAAACCCTGTCCCCTTGGCGCCTGTTTTTGTGGCCCGTCATTTGGCACGAGCCGCCGCAGAGGCGACTCACCCGGGCTTGGTATTGCGGTTACGCTAGCACAGGGCAAGGCCCTTTGCACATGCGAGAAGCCTCAGGCAGAGGCCTCGGCGCGATTCAGCGCACAATGCTGCCAAAGCGCGTCCATCGCCTTCACCAGCGTCTCGATCTCTTGCGGACCATGCACGGGCGAGGGGGTGAAGCGCAGCCGCTCCGTGCCGCGCGGCACGGTGGGGAAGTTGATCGGCTGGACATAGATGCCATAGTGGTCAAGCAGCATGTCCGACAGCATCTTGCAATGGATGGGGTCGCCGACATGAACCGGCACAATATGCGAGCCTTCGTCGATGATCGGCAGGCCCAGCCCCTTCAGCCGCAGCTTCAGGATCTTGGCCTGGGTCTGGTGCTGCTCGCGCAGGGCGCGCCCGCCCTCGCCCTTCAGGAACCGGACCGAGGCCGCCGCCCCCGCCGCCACCGTGGGCGGCAGCGAGGTGGTGAAGATGAAGCCCGGCGCATAGGAGCGGATCGCATCCACCATCTTCGCGGATGCAGCAATATAGCCGCCGAAAACACCGACGGCTTTCGCCAATGTGGCGTTGATCAGGTCGATCCGGTGCATCTGCCCGTCGCGCTCGGCCACGCCCGCGCCGCGGGGGCCGTACATGCCCACGGCATGAACCTCGTCGATATAGGTCAGGGCGCCGAATTCCTCGGCCAGATCGCAGATTTCCCTGATCGGGCCGAAATCGCCATCCATCGAATAGACCGATTCAAAGGCGATCAACTTGGGCGCCGCCGGATCGTCGGCTTCCAGCAATGCCCGCAGATGGGCCAGGTCATTGTGGCGGAAGATCCGCTTCTCGCCGCCGCCGCGCCGCACGCCCTCGATCATCGAGGCATGGTTCAGCGCGTCGGAATAGATGATCAGCCCCGGAAAGATCGCCCGCAGCGTCGAAAGCGTCGCGTCATTGGCGATATAGGCCGAGGTGAAGACCAGCGCGGCCTCCTTGCCATGCAGATCGGCCAGTTCGGCCTCAAGCCGCTTGTGATAGACCGTGGTGCCCGAGATGTTGCGCGTCCCGCCCGAACCCGCGCCGGTCGCATCCAGCGCCTCATGCATCGCCGCAAGCACGACCGGATGCTGGCCCATGCCCAGATAGTCATTGCCGCACCAGACGGTGATCTCTTTCTCGGTCCCGTCCGGACGGGTCCAGACCGCATGGGGGAACTGGCCCTGACGGCGCTCGATGTCGATGAAGGTGCGGTAGCGTCCTTCCTCGTGCAGCCGGTTCAGCGCAAGATCAAGCTGGGCCTCGTAATTCATCCGGTCGTCTCCTGGCGTATCCGCTTGGGCTGACCTAGCCCTTCCGTCCATTCGCGCCCTTGATATGCATCAAATCCGGCTGCGAAGGCAGGGGGCGAATTGTCACCCCCCTTGCCCTTTTACCCCCTGTCAGGGCGCAGGGGCAATCTCAAGCACGGTCACGCAGGCGGCCCCGCCCTTGCGCGCCGCCTCGCATCCCTTCAGCGCCGCGTCTTGGGCCTCTGCCGCGCTGGCCAGCCCGGCGATCGCCACGGCCGAGGCCACCGGCTTGCCCTCGCGGATGAACCCTTCATCCGGGGCGGCCGCCATCGACGCAAAGCCCTTGGCCGCATCGGGGACGAAGATTGCCAGAGCCTGCTCATTGGTCATCACCAGCCGCAGGGTCGTCAACTCTTCGGGGGTCAGGAAAGGCTGGACATGCAGCGTGATCGCCGATCCGCCCAGAGCGCCGGTCTCGACCGGCACCTCCTGCGCCTGCGCCGCCATCGCCATCACGCCAAACGCGCCCATCGCCAGAATTGCCCGCATCTGAAATCCTCCGTGCCGTTCC
>Ga0209369_1000575_pt1 | contig 38993 bp, 51 predicted proteins | sample EBPBio142010_DNA_FD_185865 | JGI IMG/M metagenome (GOLD analysis project Ga0209369, IMG submission 185865) | Wastewater treatment Type I Accumulibacter community from EBPR Bioreactor in Madison, WI, USA - Reactor 1_10/4/2010_ DNA (SPAdes)... | ecosystem: Engineered > Bioreactor > EBPR >... | reverse complement strand
CCTTGTAGTCGCGAGGCGCGAAGTCGGCCAGCTTGCGCGTCGTGAACCATCCCTCTTCCATGCCGCGCACCATTGTCGGCGCCGCGACTTCAGCCGTCAGCATCAGGTCAGGGTTCTTCAGCAGCTTCCCGCCCAAGCCCAGCGCGTCGTCGGCCCGCTTGTAGTTAACCTCCCAGGTCGTTTGCAGATAGCCGCGCCCATACCAGGGCCAGTAACGCAGGTTCGCCTTGCGCCACGCCTCAGCGCCGGCGCCGAGGAAATAGGCCTCAGCCACCGGCTGCATGGTCTTGTTCGTCTCGTGCCAGGCCGTCGCCAGACCATAGGCTACCCATGTGATAGGCCAGCCTGCCATCGCATCCAGCAGGACGTTGAAGCCCTCGACCTGTTTCGGGTCTTTCAACGAGCCGAACGATTCCCTGACGCTGGCGAAGAACGCGGCCGGATCCTTCAGCGCGCGTTTGACCACGGCAGGCGCCGGAAGGATGAGATCAAGGGCTGTCAGTGTTCCCTTGCCAGCCCAGCCGTCGACGCCAATGCCGACGCGGCGCTGAAACTCGCGAACGAAGGCTTCATTTTCGCTCGCTTGGCTCACGGCGCCACCCCCGTCCCCGTCGTCTGCGAAATCTGAACCGCAGCCTCCGACTTGGCCTTTCCGCGCTCCTCTAGCGCCTTGGCGCCGTAGAGCGCAGCCACGCCAGCCCAGGCCGCGCCGATAAAGGCCGACTTCTCGATCAAGGCCGTGTCCGACCACCCCAGCTTGACGGTCGCAATAGCCGCAGATGTCGCCGAGGCGTACAGCACATACGGGCGGGCCAGCGCACCGAGCGCGGCGACGACCCGCTCAAAGCGGGCCGCGGGCGGCTGAACAGGTGCGTCGGTCACTTCGCCTCACCCTTCTTTTCGGTCTGAACCACCGGATCTGGCCCGATGATGAAGCGCCAGAAGGCCGTCATGTCGCGCGCCAAGATGCCGACGTTCTTGTAGAATACGACGAAAGCGACGAAGGCGACAGCCCACGCCTGCCACCGCTCCCACCACTTTTTCTGAACGGTCTTCACGATCGTGTCGGCCGCGTTCTTCGCCTCGCCAGCAGCACGGTTCGCCGCAATGTGCGTTGCGTCCCGCAGCTCGCCCACGTCCCGGCGCATTTCGACCAGCTCGTTTGCAAGCCGATCCTGACTCTGATCGGCGCGCGCGATGTCGCGGTCTAGCCGGTCAATCCGCTTCTCAAGGCGGTCGAAGATTTCTTCCGTGCGGATGCCCTGATCTTCAATCGCCTGCTTGATCGCCTTGTAGGCGGGCGATCCAGGCTGGAGATAGTGGCGTCCAAGCTCTTGCCGACGATCAGTCACCCTCGCCCTCCGTCCGGTGGCGTGACGACCCGTCGACCGGGCGCCCCTCTCTAAAAGTTTTCGAGGTGCGACGCGCACGTTCCACTCCCTCAGCGTTCTCTACGATTACAGCAAGTTGTGGCCATAGTCACCCGCGTTGACCGTGCCGACTTGGTATGCGAAAAACCCAGCATGACAATCGAAATCCAACTGACCAAAGGTCACGTCGCTCTCATTGATGATGAGGACGCCGAACTGGCTTTGCATAGCTGGTATGCTCACGGGATGCCAGCCAAGGGAACAGTCTATGCCCGGCGCTCGTTCCCGAAAAACGCTGAAGGCAAGCGACCGTCAATCCTTCTGCATCGGGCGGTGATGAAGGCTTCTCCATCTGATCCTGTGGTCGATCACATCGACGGAAACGGGCTTAACTGTCGCCGCGGGAACTTGCGCTACGTCACCGGGACAGAAAACGCTTGCAACCGATCTGGCCCGCGCGCCGACAACACCACGTCCCCATACTTGGGGGTATGGAAAAACAAACACGGCCGCTACCTTGCCAAGATTACTTTCAAGGGAGAGCGGCATTATCTAGGGTCATTCTCCACGGCCGAAGAAGCCAACGAAGCGAGACTGAAAGCGGAAGTTAAATTATGGGGCGTCATGCCTCGACGCGCAGAACATCACTCCTGATTTTCTTGCGGACCTTTCAGCAGGCCGGTAATCCAGTCCAGAACAGTGTCAGGGTTTTGCTCTCCGTCCCTAACATCCTGAATGTAGTTGGTCGTTCTTGCGACCTGGGACGTTCCAGGAAGACCAAGCGCAAGCCCGGTGGCGTTGATGACATGGGAAGGCCAGCGCCGATTGACCTCGCGGTCATCATCGACCGCCGCCCATGCGTCGATCCCCAACTTGAGAACGCTATCCGACAAACGGCCAAGCGCCGTCTGCCCCAAAGAACCGACAAACTTGCCTTGAGCAAGACGCTCAGCACCACCGGCAATGTCGCGAACAACGGGAACACCAGCAAAGGCGCCAAAGAAAACGTTTCGAACAAACCACCCGACACTGTTCTTTATGGCCTCTTCTGGATCATCGCCAGCGTCAGGCGTGTCGCCAGACAGAACGGCGTCAAACAGGGCAGGGAGAACCAGAACGGCCGCAAGCCTGATTGCATTGTGCATACGATCATTGCCGTTTTTGAAGTCGGCAATCGAAGCTCGCTGCATGTTGTATAGGGCGTTGCTCCAGCCGTAAGCGAACGTGACCATCTTCGTCACCTCGTTCGCCCGCATGATGCCGGATTGGTCGATGTTCCGCCCGCCGCCCTGGGTGATGCGAACCGCCTTGTCGGCCAGATAGACCGCCGTGGATTCGTCCTTGCCGTCAGCCAGGGCGCGGTCATACGCCGCCAGCCAGGTCGGCGCCGACACCAGATAGAAGTCGACCAGAGCAATCGCCTTGCCGCTCATCACCAAAGCGCGCTCTTTTAGCCCATCAGCGCCTTGAGCGCGCTGCATGGCCAGTCGATAGTCGCGGTCAAGATCGCCCTGCTCCACGCGCAGGCGCATGAAGTCCGACAGGCCGGTGACGTAGGGATAGAGGTTGCGACCGGCCGCCAGACGAATGGCATTGCCGACAGCCTTGGCCATCCGCACAGGACCGTTCTGGACGATCGATTGCGCCAGGCCGCCCGGTTGAGCAGCCAGAACCGTGAACGAACCTAGCAGGACGGCCGCCGTCATGTTCGACCGAGCCTGACGAGCAATCTTCACCATCGGATGCGCCGAAGGATCGACCACGGACTCATCCCGCACCTGACCCGCGATCCACGGTTCAAACGTGTTGTACGCCTCGACGCCAAGCTTCGCGATCATCGCCTGACGAACCAGCGGATGACGCAGGAACTTGAGGCTGTTCGTCACATACTCCGCGTAGGCGGTGTACGTCAGTTGTTTCTCGATAGCGTACCGCGCATCCTCAAGAGCGATCTTCACCGGGCCGACATAGCCCGTTCTGCTCTTCGTGGCGCCGTTGTCAGGGCGCGGCCCCGAGGCCATCACATCACCGAAGATCGACGCGGCATCCCGTTGCTCACGCTTCTGCGCGTTGGCATCATAGTCGGGGTGATAGCTGATCGGGGCATAGCCGCCCTTGAGCGGACCCGCCGACGTGACCGGCAGAGGCGCGGCTTCCACCGCATCCGGTTCAAAGCCCTCGACCTTGCGCGCCGCCGCGAAATACAGGGGCCGCAACCTCTCGCTCGCGTCCCATTGCGCTTGCACATACAGCCATTCAGTGGCGTCCATCTGACCGTCAAGCCAGCCGATGAAGGCGTCCCGCGCGCCGGCGACCGCAAAGGCGTCAGCATCTTGAGCGACGATACCCCAGCCCTTTGACATCGTTTCGAAGTTCGACATCGTTCCGGTGTGGCGGGCGAGGCCAATCAAGTCGCGGCGCTTCAGCTCGACCGGCTCACCCGTTTGCGGATTCCGCAGTGGATGGCCTTTCAGCGTGTCGGTCCAAGTGTTCTTGACGCTGTTCGGGATCGCGCGCTCAGCCTCGATCACTGGACGCCAAACCATTTCGGACAGTTCGACCTTGCGCGCGGCCGCCTCCTGACCAGGCTTGTCCAGAACGGTCGCATACACACCATCCTGCGCGCCACCATCCAGCAGCCGGAAGAACTCTTGCGCCTTAACCAGCGAGGCTTCGAACTGCGCGCCGACGCGGACGGCCTTTTGCCACGACGTGGCGGATCCAGCGATGGCGGCGCCATTCACATCGGGCAGAGCCTGGGCCGATGTCCAAGCCGCATCAGCCATGCGGTCAAGATCGCGTTCCTCACCGTTCACGATCAGCTTGCGCTTCTGCCGGCCGAGGTGCGCCAGGTGCTGAACCGCCTCGTCGAGCGCACGAAACTCGTCGACGGTCAGCTCTGAATAGTGGGTCTTGTTCGCCGCGGCCAAAAGCTCAGGCGGGACATTGACCGGCTCGCCCGCCTCTTGCCGCTCGTTCACGAACTCCAGCAGGGACCGACGCCGCTGAACTTGGCGCCCACTGACCTCGCGCAGATCGTATTGCTCCAGCAGGCTTTCGATCTGGTCGCGATAGTCGATGTCGATGGACAGCACACGACCCGACAGGCGCTTGAGCCGCGCGACCGCCGTCTCGACGTATTGCTCAGCGCGCGACGCCTCCGCATAGAGGACCGCGTTCAGGGTTTGCGCCTGCTTCTGCTTGAAGGCTTCCTGACGATCGCCCGCCGCAAGCGCCTTCTGCGTCGCGCTTGCCGCCGTGCGCTCAGCCCGTAGATATTTGCCCGACCGCGCTTCACGAACCGGCCGGCCGCCAACCAGACCGCGCGCCCAATCCTTGATAGCTGACAGGGGCGACGGATTATTGCCAGAGCGCCGAGCCAGAACGCCCAGCTCCGCAGCCAAGATTTCTGATCGTCGGTCACTGTGCAGGGCATCCAGGGCTTCACGCTCAATCGAGCCGTCATTGAGCGGGTCGCCGTAGCGATCCAGCATCCGCTCCATCAGCAGGCGGTCGATCCGCGCCTGACGCACCGAACGCTTGTCGCCACCCGCCACCAAGGCGCGCTTTTCGGCCTCGTAATCCATCAGCGCGTTCAGCAGCTCGTGGCCGTTCCGATAGCCGACGATCTCCGCAACCTCGTCGGGGTGCATCCCGTTATCGCGCACGATCGGCGGGACGCGCTTCGGAAGCATGGCGATGCCGGCCTCGTCGCCCAGCATGTCGACGACCGTCTCACGGGTCAGACCCTGCTTCGACGCGACCAGCCATTCGATCGCAGCCACGTCAGGCATGGCGTCGACCTCAGCGATCACGTCAGGCCGAAGCTCATCCTCAGCCGTTCGCCATTCGGCCGTCACGCGGCGGCGGATCGCGCGGGTGACGCGCTCAACTACCGAATCCTCAGCGTCCCGGCGCGCGCGCTCAACGCGGGCCTTGTAGGCTTCAAACTCAGCGCCCGTCATGCCCGCCTGCTCAGCCGTTTCGAACCCGGCCTCAACCCCCATCGTCTGACGCGCTTGTTCAATCTCCGCATCGCTCGCCAGCAGGCGATCCATGACCGCGCGAACGTCATCGGTGATCGGCGCATTCAGGTTCAGCACCGTGCGATAGATCGACTTCAGCCAGGTCGAGAAGGTGCGGAACACGTCGCGCAGCGCCAGCGACGGCGCCTTGCCTTCCATCAGATAGCGTTCCGACCCGCGCGCCCAAAGCTCGTGCTGATCGACACCGATGTTATCCACCGTGATCGTTTCACCAGCCTCGCGTGAGAACCAATCAAGGACCGTCTGCATATCAGCCAGGACTTCCGGCGAAGCATCAGGGTCACGGGCGTCCTCACGCATCATTTCCAGCGTCAGGTGTCCGAACTCGTGCTGGAATGTCGAAAGATCTCTGGCCTCAAACAGGCGAATGACGGCGCCGCGCTTGTTCAGCCAGATTTCGCCACGATTAGGACGGCCTTCTCCGGTGCCCTGATACAGGATGCGCGGATCGTTAGGATCGAAAGTGCCACGGTTATCGACGCTTTTGATCTGCTCTGGATTGAAAGCGACCGCAACCATGTGCGGTTTGTCACCCTTGATGACACCACTTTGCCAGTGGTCACGAACATTCCTGATGATGATTCCGTCGTGACCATCGGCCTTCGCCTTTGCGATGGCCTCCTCAGTCCCTCTCCAACGCTCCCCCTTCCAATCGACCTCAGCAGGATTTTGGATCGACAAATACACCGGCACCAAACCCGGATCTTTTTCGTCGCGAGAAATGGAGCGGCGCGGGTCCGTATAGCTACTTGCCGCCTTCTTGTCGGGTGTGAAAAAGTAGGCAGCTTCAGACCTTGATCTTGCGCCCCAAGCGGCAGCGTTCAAAAAACCAGCGGCAACCGCACGTTCATCATTGGTCTGGAAGATTCCTGACTCTTTGAGGCCGGTCCTATCAGGCGACCCATGATAGACGACAAGCGGACGGCCCTTCGCGTCCACGACCTTGCTGTCACCGAACCACGCGCGGAACGACTCGCTGTCCGTCACCAGGCGTCCCGACTGGTCGTATGTCTCGCCCGTTGCCTCATACCCCGGCGCCGCCGCAGCCGCCCGTTCCAGCGCCGCCTTGATCTCCGCGTTGCTGCTTTCCAGCGTCACGCCGTCCAGTTGGGAGATCAGCTGCTCAAGCTCGTTCAGCGCCGCCGCATTGTTGATCGCCGACGTGTTGCGCTCAAAGCCCTGGGAATAGACCGGACGGCCGGCCAGCTCTTCGCGCACCGCTTCGAACAGGTCATTGCCCGTGGCGCCTTCCGGCAGATAGCCCGCCTCGACGGCGCGGAGCGCGGCCTGATCCGGTGCATAGGCGTTCCCGCCCTGCTCAGCCGACCGGATGAAGCGGCGACGGAACGCGCGCCCGCCCTGTTTCGGCCGATGCCAGCTATCGGCGCCCAGAGCCTGAAGCTCGCCGCCCGTGTCGATCACGCCGCCCTCTTGCGACAGGAACTCCATCAGAGAGCGCCCGAACATGCGCTGCTCAGTCGGCGCCGCACGGCCCTTCCGAAGGGCCTCGATCATCACGTCGATGCGGTCAAGGTTTTCACGGATGACCTGGGGGAACTCTTGCTGAACCGTCAGCCCGGCGCTCTCATACGCGGCATAGGCGTCAGCGAACCGTTGCGGCGACCGCTCAGCCCGACGAGCGAACGCACGGGCCGCGAGCGCCGCTTGGGTACGCGCCGCGTCAGCCGTATATCCGGCCGCGCGAAGCTGGGAGAACAAATCGTCAGCCACACGCGCCTCTGGAGCCAGCGCAGCGGCCTCGCTTTCAGCAACCGACACCGCCGCGTCGAAGCTGGCGCGCAGGCTTTCTTCGCCGTTCCGTTCAAACTCGTCAGCTTCACGGATCGACATGGCGTCCAGGCCATGCCGGATCTCGTTCTTCCACGCCTCATGCGCCGGAGTCCCGGCGATCTTCGCCAAGTAGGTCGACTGATCGAACACTACGTCAGCGCCCGACACGAGGGCGGCGTTGACCTGATCGCGGATGTCCCACTCATCCATCCATTGATCCAGCTCGGGATTGGATTGGAAGAAGGACGCCACCTGCTCAGCAGGAACGAACACCTGCTCATCACCGGCCGCAGCCTTCAGGAACTGCTCAAACCGTTCAGGCGAGCGTTCGCGCACCGGGTTTCCGGCCGCAGCATCCGCCGCCTCATTGAACTGTTCACCGCGGACCTTCGACGCTTGTGCGTTGGCGCGGCGATCAGCGAACGACAACAGCTCTTGCGTCGCCCGGTTGCCGGTATAGACGCCGGTCGTCGTCGCAGCCGAGCCGACAGCCGTGGCGATGGCCGTTTGCAGCGCCGCGTTCGGCCGCTCTTGCAGGAACTGGCCGACGGTCTTCTCAGGGTTCAGCGTCACCCATTCGTTGAAGTCCTGCAGGACGGTCGTCGCCTGCTCGCCCAGCTGTTCACTGATCTGGGTCTTGATGAAGGTCTGAAGGAACGGCGAGCCGACCTTGAGGCCATCGAACAGCGGACCCAAGCCGATGCGTTCACCGATGGCTTCCGCGCCGCCTTGCGCCGTGCCGTAGATCAGAGACGGCGCCAAGCCTTTGCCAGCGTCGCGCGCCTGTCCATATGCCTCGCCGCCGACCGGAGCAGCCAGCAGGGCAGCGGCGGGCGTCGCGCTACCGCCAGAGGCCAGCGTCGCGGCAATGCCGAGGATAGACGGGACCACACTCTCAAGGCCGGAATAGGCCGCGCTGGCGAGCGGATTGTCGGTCTGGGGTCGCAAAGCCGCCGCCTGGTTCATCAGCCACTGGCGATAGGCCTGCAATGTCTGGCGCCGGATCTGTTCCGATGTCGGACCACGAAGCACACCCGCAGCCGTCAGACCGCGCTCAGCCGCAGCGAACGGATCGATCGCATCGGTCACGTCGCCCAAGGCTTCGGTCAGACCGACAATGCCGGCCGAGGTACGAGGAATACCCGCATATAGCGACTTCCCGATGTTTCCGAGAACGTCGGCGCCGCCGCGCACACCGCGCCGCAGCATCTGTTCCAGCGAACCCAAGCCCTCAACCTGATCGTGCGCGATCTCCGCGTTCGACTGATCGGCCATGAACGAAGCCGTCGCGGGCGAACGATCCAGCACAGCGCCGATCTCGACCTGACGCGCCTGCGTCTCATAGCCAGGGTCAGCCATGACGGCTTGCGGCGGAATGCCAAGGCGTTGACCCAGCCGTTGCGCGCGCGCCGCTCGTTCAGGGTTCGTGCCGATGGCGTTTAGGGTGCTGGCGCCGGCGCGCTTGCGCTCTTGGTCGCGGGCATAGTTGGCAATGAAATCATCGCTCATCGGAACTCACCGCGCGCACGACCTTGCATGTAGATTTCCCTGATCTGGTCAGCAGAAGGACTACGCCCATTCGCCGCCGCGCGATAGCGGGCGATGATCTGCGTTTGCACCGCAGGCGGCACGATGGTCGCGAAGTTGTAGCGTTCCTCACGCCCACCCAGGCCGAACAGACCCGTCCGCGCGCCTTGGCGCTGAACGAGGCCGCGACCCACGATGCGGGCGATGTCTTCCTGCGTCGGTAGGCGATCCTCGCGCTCGACGAAAGCCTCAATCTCCTGACGCGAATAGGTCAGCAGACCGTTGTAAAGCGCCTGATCGTCCTCGCCCGCCTTGTCACCGACCTTGATTCCGGCCTGTTCCGCCATGCGCTTGATCTGTGGCAAGGCGGTTTGCAGCGCGGCGCGGCGCGGGTTGTTCTCTGGCGTGTCAGGGCGGGCGCGGATTTGCACCTGATCGGTGCGAAGCGACCGCATGTCCGACGGGCTGAGATAGCCTGACAGCTGGCTCAGCGGCAGTTGAGCGAACGCCTGGGGATTGGTGTACCGCTCCGTCAGAAGATCCATCAGCAGACCCTGATCGGTCTTGATGCTCTCGCCCCCGGCCTTTTCTTTCTGATCGGCCTCGATCTGGTTGCCCGCCGAGCGCAGGGCAGCAGGCGACATCGCCGAACGGATCGACGCCGGAATCTGCGAAATGTCCGCGACCTCATTGGCGCCGCCCGGCAGGTACGGCTCAAGGGCGCGTTGCGCTTCGGCCTCCGCATCCGCCCGGCCAGCCCGCTCGCTGTTCAGGCGCTGGCGCGCGCGGCCCTCAAGGATGCGCCGGAACCGCCAGTCTCCCCCGCTGTTCTGTGTCGCCCAATCGGTGATGTCCTGCTCCGTCACCACGACGCCACGCGCCGACGGCCGGCCCGAACTGCCAGTAGGCGGCGCCACGGTCGTATCGCGGTTGAACACGGTTGCCGGATCGACCGGCTGGCCGTTGCGCCGAACCTCAAAATGCAGGTGCGCCCCTTGGCTGTTCCCGGCTCCGGCCGCGCCGCGCACACCACCTGACAGCGCGATCACATCGCCCTGACCGACGTTCTGGCCGTCACGCACGTTGTAGCGGTTCAGATGCGCGTACCGCGTTTCCAAGCCGTTGCCGTGGTCGATGACGACATAGTTGCCGTATCCGTCTGGATCCTGCTTTATCCGCACAACGCCGGGCAGGCTGGCCGTGGTCGGCGTGTTCGGCGGAACGGGGAAGTCGACGCCCTTGTGATTTGTCGATCCGACACCGCCTGGCGATGGGCGAGCGCCAAATCCCGAAAGAATGCGAGCGTTAACCGGAGGCTGGAATCGAACCGTCTCGCGTGTTCCGCCTTGCGGCGCCACATCGACAAGCGGCGTCTCGTCGATCTTGAACGTGTCGTTCACCAGCATTTCGGCGCGATAGTCATAGTCCAGTTCGCGCACAGCATTCGCGACGCCGACCCGCTTCTGAGGATCAATGCTCTCGCCGTAGGTGTCGAGATATTCCTTGGCCTGCGTCGCGTCGCCCGCGCTGACCAGAGATTGCAGCGTCGAGACGTGAATGTCGGAGACAGCCGCAAAGCCCATCGCCTTGCGCGTGTCAGCGTCCCAGCCGCGCCGCGCCTGCATCCCATCCAGCACACCACCCAGGGCCATGAACGCCGTGTTGCGCTCTTCCGAGCCGACAGGGGCGTTCGCCACATCGACCGACACGGACGCCAGGCGGCTATCCTCAGCGCTCGTCTGCCACTTCTCCGTCTCGCGCGTCAGGTGGCCGTTGAAGCGGTCCTGAAACTGGCCCATGCGCCGATCAAGGACGCCCTTCAGCATGGCCCGTTGCCGCTCATTCGTGGCGCGCGCTAGGAAGTTCGCCTGCGTCGTCTGATAGGCCTCCAGCGTAGCCTTTGACGCATCCACGGCGTTCTTGCCCTGGGCCTGTAGGAACGGCGCTTCAATCTCCCGAGCGGCCTGACCAAACGTCGCATCCAGATCGTTCGCGGTGGCCTCGTCAACGCGCGCCTGAAAGTCGTCCTTCGCCTTGGCGAACGTGGCCACACCGCCAGCCAGAGCCGAGACGCCACGGGCGAGGTTATCCGCCGCGCCGCTGTCGAATGATTGGAGCCGTTGACCGCCAGGCGCACGAAGCGCGACCTCTTGTGTGATCGTCGGAATACGGGCCATTCAGATCACCACTTGAACGCGCTGTTCGGCAGGTTCGAACCACCCCAGCTTGACCGACCAAATCCGCCAACGGTCGCGGACTTCGCCGCCGTCATGCCCGAGATCGACGAGGCGCCGCTCAGAATGGTTCCACCAGCCTGCAGGATGGACGACGTAAACGCCGAGTTGCCGCGCGCCCGCGCCGCCTGCCCTTGCGCCGTATAGTTGGCCGACGAGATCAGATAGCCGCGCGTCTCGCGCTCATAGTTTTCGCGGATGGTCTGGGCGTCCTGATAGCCGGCGCCGAGTGAATCCGCATCGACATCGACAGGCGTTCCAAACGTCGTGTCCAAGCCGTTCGCCGCAAAGGCCGCAGTCGCCGCCGACCGGGCTTGCGCCACCTGACGCCAGCGGGCCAGCTCTTCCAGCTTGCCGCGGTTCTGAGCGTCATAGGCCGCATCGCGCTCCAGCTTGGCGTTGACGTTTGCGACGTTCTGCTCGTACTTACCCTGCTGCTTCGCCGCATAGCCCTGATAGAGCTGGCTTCCCGCCGTGACGGCGGTGGCAATCACAGCCAAGCTTACCGGATCTGCGCACACGTTTGTCAGCCCTTCGAAAAACGCACCATCGCGACACCTCCGACTATCACGATTTCAGTCCCAACCGCAAAGCCCAACGCCTTCAAGACGCGGATCGCCTTGCGGTTCTCGACGCTGACGATGTTTTCGAGCCGTGGGAAGTCCGACTGCATGGCCGCAATGAACCCCGCGCCCCACTTCACCCACTGACGCGCGCCGCGCTCGATCTCATCCGTCGCCAGGAACCACGGCGCGGCGCGGCCCGACACGATCGACAGCGGCAGAACCCCGAACATGGCCACCGGCTTGTCATCCAGCAGCACCGTCCACGCCAGCGTCGAACCGATCAGGCAATGGCGCAGGGCCTGCTTCGGCTCGCGCCCCGTCGCCCGACATTCGATCTGGTCGATCTGGCGCATCCTTTGCGCAATGCGATTGACATGATTTTGAAGCGCGGGCTTGACGGTCCAGATCATCATGTGTGTATATACGCGGGCGAGCGGCGTGGAAAGCCAGACACGTTCGGACGGCGAAGGGATCACTGGGGTATTTCCTCTAGACCCCTTGCTACTGAGAGACTTCCCTACCCCCGGCGCGCCATGTGGGAGAGTTAGGGCCTAGGTCTCAAGCCGGAGTAGCGCCCGGCCTCGCCGGCTGCGGAGCCAGGTCTTGCGGGGCGGACCATAAACGCCCCGCTCCATTGGCCCCTGCTTATGGAAGTCTGATTATCTCGACGTGCCGGTAGGCGAATAATCGGTCAGGGGTGCGATTCCCCTCAGGGGATCAACTGCCCGTCTCCAGATCAACCTCAATCCCCAGCACAACCATCGGCAGCGGGTCGGTCTGCTGGATGGTCACCACCGGCCGGCGCCAGTCCGAACCTTCGACGCCATTCGTCTCGATCGAACCCGTGTAGGGCGGCGGCGGCGTCTGCGTCATGATCTCTTGCGGGACCGGCAGGGAATAGGTCGGGTTCACGTCCCTCGCCAACCCCGCGCCGACCAGCAACCCTTCACCAAAGCCCGCCGTGTTCATGAAGCTGATCGTCGCATTGGCGACCGACTGGCGCCGTCCTTTGGTCGAACCCACGCCTTGCGCCTCACCCACGCGCGGCAGTGTGCGGAGCGTCGACACATAGGGCAGGCCGACGATGAGGCGATTGGTCGGATTGGGAAGCGGCCGGTCAAACTTGCCGCCAACAATGGTTCGACCGCGGATCACCACGCCATCAGCAAGGCACACGACCTCGCGACCTTCCATTTCGTTGTAACCGCTGATGTCGTTGAACGGCGTGTCGGATTCCACCGTCACGGCACAATCCAGCACCACTGACCCAGCCAGATCGGTCCAACCTTCTTCCTTCCATGGCGCATTAGCCAAGCGCTCGACGAAGCGCACCTGCTCGCCGCCGACCGTGCGCCTGATAACGGCATAGAGCGTGTCGTCGATCACCTCTGGAACCGAACAGATGCTCTCCACCACGCCGTCAGTCTCGCAAAGCGTCCAGCCCCAAACGTCCTGCTCCTGTTGCCAGGTCAGCGCCAGCAGCTTGCCGTCGTCTCGACGCGCCCAGAGCACGTTTGCCGGCTGATCGGTCCATGCGAAGCCCAGGATCTGGAATCGGTCAAAGAAGTGCTGCGCGAACACCGACAGATTGTTGCCCCGATAGCCGTCCTTCTCGTAGGTGTATCCGAGCGTGTGGACGCTGCTGGCCGCAACCGAGGCATAGAACGCGATGTCGCCCACCACTTCCGGCCGACACGTCCCGACGCCCCGATGACCTTCAGGCACAGCCCGCACTGCCGTTGGCGTGATGGCGCCGCCCTCCGTCGACCGGATCGAAAAGATCATGTCCGATGTCATGACGGTCAGATCTTTCATCGGCACGAGGTGGCGGATCGTATTGACGCGCCGCGCGCGAAGGGCCAGCGCCAGGCTATCGGTTGCGCGTAGGGGCGACGATTTGTCAAAGTTGAAAATGTCGTCGGTCTGGCTTCCGAACAGCGCATTGGGTCGCGTCAGCGTACGGCCGACCCACAGGCGGCTTTCGTGAAAGGTGACTGTCGCCGGGTTCTGGCTGCTGGCGAAGGGGTTGAACGAGGTGGGCGGGCCAGAGCTGAAGTCAGCCAGGATATTGTCATCCTTGAAAGACGTGGTCTTAGACGATCCAATGTAGCCATAGACCCCAGATCGCGCCTCATAGACCCGGTACTCAACTGCATCGGCGTGAGCGGTCCAAGTGACAGTGTTGAAGTCGCCCTTCAGGCTCAGGTCATTGAGCGCCGACCACGACGCCGAGGCTTGGCTTTCCTGCCCGGCGTCATTGATCGCTGTGACCACATAGCTCTTCGTCGTCTCGATATAGTCCGACGACGAGCTTTGCGGATTGGTCACCGTCCCGCCAACGCCCACAGGCGGATCAATCTGCGAGCCGATCGGAGCGTCATCCAGGATCCAGTTGTTATGATCAAACCGGAGAAGACGCTGCACGGGGTGGTTCAGGTGCGTCAGCACAAAAACATCGGCCGTCTGCTCATAGTTGAGCGATGAAAGCTCCGATGCCGCGAAAGGCGTTTCCAGCTCATAAATGGTTGCTATCGACATTTTACCCACCGATCAGACATCGGGAACTAGCTCAGGCTTGGGACCGCTGGGCGGCGTGATCGGCGGCGTCGGCGGATCATCCGGCAGCGGAGGTGGAACAGGATACTCCCCAGGCGGAAGCGGCGGCGGATACCCACCCGTCCCGCCCTCTGCATCACCACTCACGCCACCAGTGTCGCCGGTGAAAGTCGAGAAGCCCGTCGTGTCGATCGCAACGGTCACGGTGTCATCTGTCACTGCCAAGATGGCGCCGCGCAGCCCATTGATCTCAACCATCCCCTGAACGCCAGAAAAGGTCGCGATCTGACCGACGGAATATCCGTGCTTTGGCGCCGTCACCACAGCCGCCGCAGCTTTCGTGATGCCCGTGATCGTCAGGCGCGGCCGCGTCACAAGCTCGCCGCGGTAATAGACCCTCATGCGCCCAGGTGTGAACTCCAGCGCATAGGCATTGCCCGTGGAGAAGATGAAGGGCAGGACGATGGCCGGTTGTGAACTATCAGGAACGCGGTCGCACAGCAGGAAGCCCGGCCGGTTATACTGCCCCCCTTGGGGAAGCCCGAGCGTGTTTCGGCCGAGCGATAGGGCCGTCGTGTACTTCGCCACGTCCCAGCGCGCGGCGACGGCTTCAGAAACCTCGCCGCCGGCCATAGATGGATAGGATGCGCGGAAGGTCATTCAGGCGCCTCGAAATGCCCCATCAGCGCCGACGGAATGAAGTCGTCGCCATAGCGGTTGTGGTTCTTGTTCAGCGAGCGGGCCAGGGCGCGGTCGCGGAAAACTTCAGCCTCTTGCATCAGGCGGTTCTTCGCCGTCGCGTCGCGCTTGATCGGCATGGCCAGCCGAGACGCGAGCGTAAGCGCCACCGCGCGCTCAAAGGTCTTCGACATGGCAGAATAGGCCGGCTCATTCGTCACGTATTCCAGCACGACATCATCGCTCAGCGCCCACAGAACGCCGTCGGCATAGCTGAACTCATCGCTCTGGCCGAGGAACGGTTCGCCAGCGTATCCGTCATACCAGGCCATCACCGCCAGCGGCTGCGCCATGTCATTCGGCATCTGGAATCGGTAGCGCCAATATCGGGCGTCAGCTTGGCCGATGCGGGTCAGCCGCACACGCTTGCGGGCGAAGTCCCACGACCCTGCCTCCATGACTTCGCCCAACGCCTGGGGAAACTGGCGCCGACAGATCGCGGCGGCGATTGTGTTGTCCTCAAGCGAAACCAACGGATCAGCAGGGATCTCGTCGAGCGCAAGATTGCAGAGCTGTACGGCAGATAGGGTCATCGTCAGTCCCAAGGAAAAGGGCGGCAACCGTGGTCACCGCCCTTGGTATCACAAGATCAGGAGAAGCGTTACTTCTTCTGCGAGGCCTTGGCGTCCTTCAGGACAGCGGCTAGCTCGTCGCGGTTCTTGGTCGCGTCGAACTCGACACCGAGCGCAGAAAGCTCGCTGGCGATCTGCGCCTTGGTCTTGGATCCGCCTTCAGCGCCGTCGTCGTCGTGGTCGAGCTGTTTCTTGATCGGCTTGCCGCCGTTCTTGCGGCGAGCCAGCTCAGCCTCAAGCTCGTCGTCGGTCAGATTGCCGATCGGCGTGGTCTTGGCGACGCTGGTCTGCGCGGCAATGGAGTCCAGCTCTTCGATTTGCTCAGGCGTCATCTGCTCAAGCTCTTCGACAGGATAGAACACACCGCCGACGAAGCGGGCGCGGCGCACGTTCTTGCCGGAAACCGCGTTGTCCTTGGCCGCTTGAGCGCGGACATTCTTTTCGATTTGCTGATCCGCCTTGTCCTGGGGCGTCTCTTTCGGGGTCTTGTCTTGATCGGCCATGTCAGCCTCCCTTGGGGTCAGAGAAAGGAAAGGGTGGAGCCGAAGCCCCACCCTTCAACGCATCAGGCGCCGCGTCCGGTCCAGTACGTCGGCTGGTCATCCAGCGGCGTCGGAGTGTCGGTAACCAGGCCGGCGGTAATCTGGCCGGCCGTCATCGGCCCCGTCGCAACCGTATAGGTCACGCCGAGGAAGTTCTTCGACTGCTTCGGAATGTCGATGTCGACGAAGAACTTCTTGCCATCAGGCACGAGGGTGGCCAGGGCCTTTGCGCCCGTGGTGTAAAGCACCTCGGGGTTGGTCGTCAGCGCGGCATTGTCGGCCTGCACCAAGGACACGTTCAGGGTGGCGGCGCCCGCAGCGGTGAAGGCCTGGTCGACCTGCACATAGAAACGAAGACGCTGGCCACGGCCGAAGCGCAGGCCAGTCATGGCCACCACATCGGTCGAGTTGGCGGTCGCGGTGATCGCCTGTTGATCCGAGAACGTCAGTTCACGATCCGTAATCATTGCTCTGTTCCTCTAGATAGAGCGGAAAGGGAAACAGCCCCCGGCGAACCGGGGACCATCACGATCAGACGACGCGCGCCTCGTCGACGTTCAGACCATCCAGACGGCGAACCGGGATCTGGCCGAAGGCGGTGACGCGCTGGCCGCCAATCTCGGTGAAGCCCATGAAGGTCTTCTTGGCGAAGTTCGTCTGACGGCGCGCCCAGGTGGCCAGTTCGCGCGGCAGATAGAACGTGGCGTTGACGCGGTTCAGAACGTCGTTGCCGGCGCCGAGACGTTCTTCGGCTTGGATCATCAGATCTTCGATCCAGGCGCCGCCGTTGACGGGATCGAGGTTCAGCGTGTCCAGGTCGATGTTTGCGATGCGGACGACATAGCGCGGGTCAGCGATCGACAGACCCACGTCCCACGACCAACGGTCGCGGTAGCCCAGGTAGGTCGCGCCGGCCGTTTCGCCGTCTTCAATCGGGTCACCGATCGGATAGCCGTCAGCTGCCAACTTGACGTTGGTCGTCTCGTCGAAGTGCTGCAGGCCCATGTGGTCGTTCTTCGGAACCATGCCCGACACATAGTCTTCGTGCCAGCCGACCAGAAGGATCGAACGCAGGTTCGAACCCGTTCCGCCCGCCGAAATGACCTGCTCGTTGGCCAGCTCGTTATAGCGAGGCATGAAGCCCGTGAACTTGGTGTCATCGACGAACTCGTTCCCGTACAGGAGGCAGTCGACGAAATCGTCGTGCATGCCTTCGATGTGCGGGATGCCCTGACGGCGGCGATACTCAGCCGGATTGCCCGACATGATCGCCAGCTTACGGTCGACCGAGCCGCGCTGTTCCAGGAAGGCCGCGGTTTCGTCCTTGGGACGCGAGGCGCCCTTGGTCGGCAGAACGCCCTTGTTGATCCGGCGCCAGGTCGACTTCGGCTTGCTGGTGCGGACAGACACGCGGTCCCCGGTCAGCAGGTTACCGCGCTTCCACGCCATATCGTCCATGATCGGGGCGGCGCGTTGCAGCACTTCCGCGATCTGGACGGCCGAACCGTCGGGGTTCTGATCGTTGACCAGATCCGTGAGGCTCAGAATGCTTGCATTCCGAATACCCATGACATTCCTCCTATCGCCTCACGGCGTATGAGCTTCAAAAAAGGCCCCTAGCGTCTCACGACGTATGGACCGGCTTTACCCCCGACGCTGTTCAGGCGGCAGGAATACGTCGTCATACATCTTGTGACCGCGCTTCTCTTGAGCGGCCTCCGACGTATGAATAGTGCCTTCCCCAATCTCAGCGCCGGCCTTCGCAAGGGCCTTCACCAGAGCAGGATAGTTGCCAAGGCCGCTCTCGTCGAGGAAGTCGCGGCCTGGGTTGTCGCCCGGCTTCGCGCCCTTCGGCCCGAAATAGCGGTCCATGAACGTGCCGGCCAGCTGAACCGTCTTGGCGTAGTTGGCGCCGCCGATGTCAGGGTCGGCCTGAACCTCAGTCGCCCATTGCGCCACCAGAGTCGCACGGTCGTCGTCGATCTTGGTCAGCGCCTGGGCGTTGGCGCGCTCCGTCATGCCAGCCAGGACCGGGCCGAACTTGTCAATGATCGCTTGCGCCTTCTCAGGCGTGTCGGCGCCCAGCTCGCGCAGGATCGGCGTCGCCTCGTTCAGCGCAACCTCATCCAGAGCAGCGAATCCTTCCGGCGCCTTCAGTCCTTCGAACGGTTCAGCCGACGACTCAGCAGGCTCGCCGCCTTCGCCCTTGTCACCATCATCAGCAGGCGGGGCATCGGCATCGCCAGGAGCGTCAGCAGCGCCATCGGCGGTAGGGGCGGTAGGGGCGGTAGGGGCGTCGGTCGAGGCGCCACCCAGGATACTCGCGGCGGGGGCGGCGTCAGCGGCGGGCGCATCAGTGGGCGGGTTGACGACTTCAGCCGTGACGGCGGCAGGCGCCTCATTCGGGTCGGTCGTCGATGTCGTTGTGTCGGTCATTTTTCGCCTTCTCTAGTGATTTGGTGCGCTCAACCATCAAGGCGACCATGATCGTAGGATCTTCGGCCTCAAGGTCTTTCAGCATCGCCAAACCAAAGGCGCGGAATCCAGCAAGGTATTGCGTGGACCCCTCGTGCGCGTGGAAGGTCGGGTCTAAGATGCCAGCGCGAAGCAGCTCTGACAAGAGCCATCTTATGAAAGCGGGGTTGTTTGATAGGGTTTTCCTATCGAGCCGGGCTTGAGCCTCGATCGTCTTGCGAAACCGATTGCCTGCAACGCGCTCACGTTCACGCGCATCGGCCAGATCAGGATCGAGATCCTGGTACGACCGATCAATCGGATCAAACTCTCGCGACATCACACCCCCGGCTGCAGGAAGCCCTCAAGCAAAGAGCTTCCACCCACATCCGTCTTAGACAGCAGTTCGGCGCCTTGAGCAACGTCCTTCAGCGCCGGGGCCATCGCCGCCATGCGCTCCGACTGCTCTTGCTGGGCGCGCGCCTGACGATCGGCCTGCACATCCTCGACCGCCCGCAGGGTCTTGGCCGGAACGCCGACCCGCTCCCAATAGTCGCGAACCAGATCGTCGAAGTCGATGTTGTCGAGGATCGTCGGGACCGAACCGGCCAGGTTGCCGGCGAAGCCGACGGCGCGCTCAATGCCGGCCAAGCCGATCATGCGCTGGGCCTGGGCCAGAACCGACGTGAACTTGATCTTGATCTCGCGCCCTTGCAGCTCATCCGGCACGGGCGGCAGCATCCCCAGCTTGGCGCACATGTCGAACGCCTGCATGACGATGACCGACAGCTTCTCGACCTGAACGCGGTCGACGACCGGACCCAGCTGCGAAAGCTGCTCCTCGTGGCGCCGAGCGATCTCTTCGATGTTGCGCGGCTGAACGCCCTGCATCTGAGTGATCGCCATGAACAGCGGCTCATAGAAGCCCTCGCTGATCGCGCGCGCCGTGCGTTGGTCGATGTCCGACGCGATCACGGTCACCGATTGTGGGTCCATCGTCCAGATCGGTTGCGGACGCGCCGACAGATCGGTGGCCGCGCTGAACGTGATCGACCCAGGAACCAGACCGCCGCCGTTCTCCATCGAACCCACGGGCGCCGACAGCGCCGGCCGGGTCAGATAGTCCATCGCCGCTTGCAGGCGCATTTCCTGAAGCTGGATCTTGCGCGCGTCTGGCAGCACGTCAAAGCCCGGCCCGGTGCCGTAGGCGTTCAGGCCTTCGGTTTCCCAGCGCGGGGTGTAGAACGGTTTGCGGTCGAAACCTTCAAACGCCAGGATGCCCGCGTCGCCCTTCACGCTGTCGGCGCCGGCCTCCCAATAGATCGAGCGGAAAGGCTTGTTCGTGCGGTCGATCTTGCCGTACAGCCGCTCTTCGTTCGGTTCGATCGCATGCATGATCGGCACGATGTCTTGCAGCTTGTTCTTGTCGTAGGCGTCCTGAACATTCTTCGACAGCTTGTCCTTGCCGAAGCGCGACACAGCCTGACCGACAGTCATGGGCGAATGGCGATAGAGCGTGTCGATCCGCAGGCCGTCGTCGCTCCCGATCCAATACTCACCCCAGGTCAGGGGATAGGCCACGGCGCCGTATTGCCAGTGAGGAACGAATAGGCCCGCCTCCGATCCATACAGGGCGTTCTCTTTGTAGCCCGACTGCATGGCCTGATAGATATTGGTCGACGCCAGAAAGTCGGTGACCACCGTAGTCGCCGTGTCCAGCCATTCCTTAACCGACTGATAGGCGCTCGTCTCAGTGTCGGATTCGTACTTGAACCATTGCTGAGACGGCGAACTCATCCCACTTGACATGCCGTTTGACAAGGTTCGGTGCGCGCGCAGGGCGTGACTGTTGAACAGGCGGTTGTTCGCCATGCCGCCCGTCGAGGACGATGGTCCGTTGCCTTGCCGCCCGTTGCTGTTCTGGCGCGATCGACCGGACTGGCCAGAGACATACGGCGAGAGGAAGCGCAGCGTGAACCGCGCGACTTCCTCGTTCCCCGCCTCCCACGGCTTGCGGTGCGCCGCCAAGCCGGTGCGGTTCTGCTCCAGCTTCTCGCGGAGATCCTTGCTCGTGATGTTGGCCACGCCTATGCCCCCAATACGGTCTTGCCGGCCGTCGGCGCCGAACCCATGCCGTTCGGATTGGTCAGGATCATCGAGGCGATCGAGGACCGGCGAAGCGCCTGGTCTTGCGCCTGGGTGGCGATCGACGGGCCGTCAGGCATTCGAGGCGCCTGACGCGCGGGAACTTCGACCTTGGGGGCTTTCGGCGCAGAGCACATCAGTCGAGATCCGAATAAGCGTTGTCCATGAGCGAAGCAAAGCTGCTCGCCCCTTGGTTCTTTAACGCAGACTGTAGCCTTTCGCCAGCGGTGTGAACCGTGCGCGCCGCGACGGGATAAGCGAAGGTCAAGGCCAAGGCGTCGCCCCAATCCGGCGATGACGCGCCGCGCGCCTTCATGGCCTTCTTGCTTTCCAGCAGGATTTCGGAACCGTCGGCGCCCTTGAAGCCGTACTGAACGCCGGTCAGATCCGTTTCCAGGTTCGGATCGTTCTCGATCGCGCCGACGCTCAACCACTCGCGCATCTTGACCCACATGTCAGCGCGCTTGTTCGCCACCCGGGCGATCACGCCGTTCATGTTGGTCGTGCCGCCCGCGCCGCCGAAGTCCACCGGGATCAGACGCGTGATGTCCTTGTTGACCATGCGCGTCAGCAGATCGAAGACGCCGGCGCCCGTGTTCCCCATGTCGATGAACAGGGCTTCGGGCTGGAAGTCCTTGCACCATTGCGCGACATCGCCGGCCAGGTCGACCGTATCGCGCCCGCGCCAATGCAGCGCCGGTATAGTCCGCGCATCGCGACCGCGCCGCGGCTGCAGGACGCTTTCGTCGTCGCCCATGCGCGCCACGTCCAGCCCGGCGATCAGCGGATCGCCCGACACATATCCAGCGTCGCGCCTCATGGCGCCCTGCACCAACTCTGTCCCGATCAGCTGGGACGTGCCAACGCGCGGGAACACGCCACGGACGCGGACGCGCACGAAATCACTGTCCTCTCCCCAGGCCTCCACCCATTCCTTGATCTCGGCCTTGTTGGTCCGCTTGACGTTGCGGCTGTCGATCTGGCGAGAGCGGAACCGCGACCGCTGGCGCCCGGCGACCATTTCGCGGAAACGTCCGGTGTTCTTCGTCGGGTTGCCGTACCCGAGCAGGATCAGCTCCGTCCCCTCGTCGGTCAAAGCGCCCTCGATCGTGTCCCAGATCGGATCCTGAATCTCGGACGCCTCGTCGACCAGCATCAGCACCCGCTTGCCGGCGTTGTGCATACCGGCGAACGCGGCCGGGTTCTGTGGGTTGTTCGGGATGGCGTCGATGCGCCACGTCTCAGGGCGCTCAATGGCGAAGAAGGCCGTCTTCGTGAACTTGAAGACCTTGGCCGCGATCGGGAACTGATCGACGTGCAAGATCCACCACTTCGCCAGCTCGGCCCAGGTCTTGGTTCGAAGCTGGGTGTCGCTGTTGGCCGTCACCACGCCGCGCGCATCCACGCACGTCATCAGCGCCCACATGACGGCGAAGGAAGTCTCCGCGCTCTTGCCGATGCCGTGGCCGCTGGCCGTCATGGAGCGGAAAGGCCGGAATGTCTCGTCGTCGGTCACCTTGACTAGGTGCTTTCCGAGATCGTCTAGTTCGCTGAACTGCCAGTCATCCGGCCCCGTCTCGTTCGCCAGGTCCGTCCCCTCGACGACCCACGGGAACGCCCACATGACGAAGCCGTACGGGTCGTGCCGAAAGGACGCCAGCGCCTCAGCGTATGTGCGGAGCTGTTCGGCTTCGGTCACTCGGGCCTCCGTCGGTCAGGCACCCATCCCGAGCGCACCAAGTGCGAGGATCATAAGACCAAGCGCGCCGAATGACCACATCACCGATCGATTGAGCTTTGAGCGCCGGGTCGGGATGGTGTGCGTCTCGTGCGCCATCGCCATGATGAGGCAGAAGAACGCGGCCGCGCCAATCAAAGGCGCGATTATCAGTTGGATTTGCATATGCCCTCAAGCTCCGTTTTCCAGTCGAGTGAATGCGCCGCGTCGCCAAGTTCGATCTCGACCCGCTCGCGCGTCTGCAGGTCGATGAAGAACGGCGAGTGATTTGGGTGAGCCACGATCAGTCGACCAGCGTATATACAGACCTGATCGCCGGGCCTCATCGTATATACGTGTCCGGCGCGGATCACGACACCACCCCTTCAATCAGCCAGACGCGCGTCAGCGGCAGGGTGTGCGGCTGGGCCTGTTTGGTCAGATGCCATTTGCGGCAGTTGGCGCAGGGGTATGGGTAGAGGCGTTCAGGCGCGGCCTCGCGCTGCTGATGCTTCTCCGACAGGACGCGGCGCCCGACGTTCCGCGCTTGGGCTTCGGTGGTGTATTTGGTCTTGCGCTTGCAGGACACGCGGTCGGCATAGTGGAGATCGGTCACTCAAACGCGCTACCCATCCTGACTTTGCGAGCGACAGCCTCACCCACGCCCGCCGCATTGGCCTCACGATAGACGGCCTGGGCTTCCTTGCTGTTCTTCACGACGTAGAGAAGGCGAGCGGCCAGACGTGTTGCCTGACGGGGAGAGAAGGCGGCTTCAGTCTGATTGACGACCCGGGCGAACTCGGGATCGGTCTTGATCAGCTGCACCGCTCTTTCGCGAGCGTTCATGATCGTGGTGTGATCGCGATTTCCGAACGCCGCCCCAACCATGGGAAGGCTTAGGTGCGGGCAAAACTCCAGCACACAGTGGATCGCAGAGAACCGAGGATAGGTGTACTCCTTCGAGCGCCGCGGCCCCCTCAGATGCTCGACCGTCGTCCCATAAGCATCAGCGACAAAGCGCATCACCTCTATGGCTGTAACGCGCCCTAGGTCATTGGACATTTCATCACCCTCTTGGTTTGCTCGGCGCGCCATATCGTGAAGAGTCTTGCCGGCCTTCAGGCCGTTCCACGTGCGCTCGGCGGCTAGATGCTGCTCAGGAAGCGGACGCATCTGCTTCGCGCAGAATGCAGGTCAACTCGTCGACGGTGCGCGGCGATGGCGTCAGGTCGATCACAGTTTGAAGCACGGTCGTGACAATGTGTTCTGGCGAAGCCATGCCTTCGTTTTCGCCCTGCGCGTCATTCATGGCGTCAACACACGCCCGATAGATCGTCTTCTCAATCATTGCCTTCACCCTCTCGTTTCGCCCGCGCCTGTCGCGAGCGTTCAAATGCGGCCTGCATGATGTCGGCCGCGGATTCAGCCACCGTCACCTCAACCTGATCTTTCATCAGGCCTTGGATCTTGGCCAGCGTGGTCAGCGCGCCAAGCACGTTCGGCCCCTTGATCTTCAGCACACCCGTTTCAGACAGCGACGCCTCAGCGAGCGCGTCAAGCTGATCCTGGGTGGCGTTCTCAAGGTCAACGACTGGCGCACCATTGACGACTTTGATTAGGCCCTTGAGCGAAAAGCGAGCCTGACGGGCCAGCAGCGCCAAGGTCTCATCAGCGTCCATATGCATCGCGCGGAAGGTCGCATTAATCCTTTTTTGGATAGCGTCCTTTATCTGAACTTTGTTTAATAGCTGACTGGCCTTAGTAGCCGCCGTCTTGGCGCTGTAACCAGCTGCTGTTGCGGCCTTCGTCCCATTCCGATTGCAGATGATGTACTGCAGCACAAACGCCTTCTCGCGGGCGTTCAGGCCAGCCAGATCAGCGTCAGGGTCTGTATGTACGGGCTTGTCGGTCACGCCTTCACCTTATCTCGTGCCGATCGGTCCATCTTGTCGGTATTGCCGACGGCGGTCTTCAGCCAGGTGCCGATGTCGCGGCGCTGAACTTTGCGGAAGTTGATATGAGAGAACCAATCGGTGAAGCCCTCGACCTTGATGACGACAAGATCCTCGTCAAGCCATTCGAGCTTGTCAGCGCGAGCGATTCCCACCTCCGTGACCTTGTACACCTCACCGTACTTTGGCCCGGCCGTTTTCGACGGCACACGGTCGCGCCAGAACATCCAGCGAGGCGCCTTGTCGGTCCATGCCGTGCGCTTGCACAGCGTCACGTCGTCACCAGGCTTCAGGTCGCAGCGATCAGTCATCACTTCCCCCTGTAAATCGGATCGCCAGCCGCATCCCAGCCGATCGGCTTGCGAGCGATAGCGCCGCCCGTCAGTTTCACCGTCTTGGCACCTTTGGCTTTTGGCTTCAGTGCCGAAAGAGGTTTTGAAGAAACCACTTCGCCGGCCACTATGGTGACGGCCCGGCCCTTCGGTTTCTTGGGCGGCCCCTTGTCCATTGCCGAATACCCTTCAAGCAGATCGAGGCGCATGTTAATGCCGGCCTCGACGATCTCCGTTTTCGACATTTGCATCGTCGCCGCGACGCGCGCGAGGCGGTCGAGCTGATCGGTGTCAAGGCGTAGCTGGAAAGGCTTTTTGCTCATTCTCTGTATCTACACCCGCTGTATGGACAGATCAACGACCAAACGGCCTCGACGGGATCTTTCTTTTCGGCCCGCCCTTCTGGAAACCGGCCGACTTGATCGACGATCCGCCGCGCTTTTGGCGCCGCGCAGCCTGACCCTTCTCGCCGGCCATGCGCCGGGTTTTGGCAATGCGCGCCTGATCCGCCGCAGTCTTCAGCCGATCACACGGCTCGCGATGAATAGGGTATATGCCTTCATCGCTGTCGTCCTGGCTGATCTCAACGGGGATCCGGTGATCGTATCGGACCTGATCACCGCCGCGCATTGGCACAGGCTTGGTGCAGAACCAGCAGATACCGTTCTCTCGTTCCCATATGCGCTTCATACGCGCCGGCGTCATGGCGCCACGAACGGCGCTCATCCCTCCCCCTTCCCATTGAAGGCGTCGGCAGCATCGATTGCGCCAGGTTCGGGGACAAGTTCAACGCACCGCGCCAAATGTCCGCGAGCCTCCCGCAGTTCAGCGATCAGGGCTTTGATGGTGGCGGGGTTGGCGGCTGCGATGAAGGCCCGATCTTGAGGGAGAAACTGCCCGAAGTTTTGTCGTCCGAGCAGGTTCTCTTCCGTATACCACGGATCACCAAACGAGCAGCGATCCGCCAGCTTCTCCAGCGCGTCTAGGTCGATGGTCATGCGTCACCGTCCAGAATGTCTTGACGGGCGGTCAGGCCGGTCGAGTTGTTCCAATACATGCCGGGAAGTGGACCGCCCGGGCCTTGGACGTGACCATATCCACGCCGCTCAAGGCTCTTGGCGGTAGCGTAATGCGCGCCACTGAAAAGCTCGACGCCACACCCTTCTTCGCCGGTCACGTCATCGGGGTCGGATGCGCAAATCATCTCGCGCTGCTTGATGGTGAAGTCGGTCATTTCGGTTCACCTGTCGGGGCGGCGGGAAGCGGCATCCAACTATCAACGGGATCGCCTACGAACTTCTCATGATCGCTGGCGTATCGAAACTCTCCGTGGTCCCAGAACACCACGTGCATTCCGGCGTTGCCGTCCATATCGTCCAGACGGCACCACAAGAAATGCGTCCCATCCTTCGGCGCGGTGCTGATGTCCTGCCACCCGCCCCCTGGCAGCGGCGATGCGGGGGCGGCTTTGGACAGGCGATCCATCAGCGCATCGATATGATGAGGCATGACCGTCATTTTGACGTTCAGCGGAACATCGTCTCGAAGCCAATCATACACGGCCCGTCTCGGCACCAGGCGCAGCGCATCGGTAGGGGTCTGGGTCATTGGGGCGTGTCCTTGGTCAAAACCTCAATGATGGCGCGCATGGCCTCCGCAGAGAGGTTTTTTGGCGGGTAATGGCTCTTGGTGTGGGATGTCAGTTCTCGCCAAGATGCACGTCGGTCTTGTTCGGCCTCAAAGGCCTTTCGGGAGGACCACATTCTTGGCCTATAACCCCAATCCCGCTCCGACATTCCGTCAAAGTCAAAACGCTGCTCCTGCCATCCTTCTCCGACAGTGACCCACTTGCGACCGACCTTTGTAATGACGCTGTCCTCTGTTTTGATTTCGCCGTTGTGACGCGCCTCTACAATCACAACGTCTTGTCCTACTTTCCATTCATTGCTCACGGCTGTTTCTCCTGCTGTAGGGCGGCGAGGGCTTCTTTCAGGCCATCGAAATCGTCCGGCTTCGGATACGGGCAAGGATCGAAGTCAAAAGGTCCGTATCGGGCCGTCAACGAGACAAAAGCAGGATCCGACCACGGTGTTAGCCAATAGTGTTTTCCGTCCTCGCCGTTGCCGACGTGAAACTTATTGTCGCGTGGGTCCATCTGACTTTGGTGTCTGACCTCAGTGCGTCCAAACAAATCGGTCATTTCGCCGCCCCTTCGTCCTGGGCCTCGGCTCGGGCACGATCGGGATTCAGCGCATCTCGCAGTTTCCCTCTCGCATTGACCTCTCTAGCCGAAAACGGAGGGTTGCCTGATCGCAAGATTTCATGGGCCTGTCGAACAAGATCCCGCGCGGCTTGAACGACTACAGGCGCTTCGACCAAAACCTTGATGCGCTCAAAGTCAGTGCGCCGGATCAGAACATGGTCGGGGTGGTGCGCGTCGCTGGTCTGGTAATCGTCCAGCACGGCCTGACAGGCTGTGCGGAGATCATCGGACTGGGCCTCGGCTCGGGCGGGGGTTGTGTCCCGATAGATAGATCGGGCGTAGGCTTTGCCCTTCTTGGTCAGGTCAGTGGCGGAAGAACCGGCACGAGGTTTCGTCACCAGACCGTGATCCCTGAGGATATGAAGCTGGGTGCTTCCGCAATGATAGCCGACAGCTGTCTTTCGAACGCCGTCGTTGACCACTTCGCGCGGGTCCATCGCGCCAAAGTTGGCGTTGCCGTGGACGTGGGCGATCTCTTCGTCGCTAATGATTTCTTGCGGTGTCATTGGCTTTCCTCCCCGCCGCTGTGCTGGCCGCCCAAGGCGAGGGGGCGGGCGGATAGGAGGGCAAGGATGGAAGGAACATCCTTAGCCGTTGCAGGCGTAAAGTCGTATTGCGACGTGCTGGCGGACCAGCCCTCGTTTCCGACGCGCGGGTATTGACCCGGCGCATAGGGCGTCGGCTTTTCTGCGTTCCAAACGAAGACGACCTCGCCCTCGGTCGTGGTGTCCTTCCAGCCGTCGCCGTTGATCTTACCGACGCCCTTTAGAACCGCCTCCCGCAGTTGGGGACTGTCTTCCGATCCGCAGTAGCAATGCGCCATTTCGTCAGATGCTGAGGTCTTTCCCCAGCACTTCGGACCATGCTCCCGCGTCTCTCCGCTCGGTTGGGGGTGGAGGGCGGCCGGAAGGTCCGCGATCAGGACTTCTGCGTGGCAATGAGCGGTGAGCAGATTATCGTTCATCAGCCAGTCCGGCACACGCTCAATCGCTATGGCTAGGGCCTGAGCGGTCTGCACCAAATCATGCGCCTCGCCATCGAAGACGGTCTCGCTCTCCGACCCGCTCAGCGGGCCGGGTGTGGGGGCTTGGGTCGCGGTCATGCGCGTGAATCCTGGGGCTGGCTGTTTGCGGGGCTGTCTTCTCCGGTGGCGCGGGCCTCCGATTGGGCGCGGAGAATGGCACGACGCAGGTTCTCTTCGGCGATGATGAAGTCGATCTCGGTCTTGGACAGGAAAGCCCAGCCGAGACCCGGCCGCCAAGCAATCGGGTCATCCCGATAGTCGAGTGACGGACCGTACTGCTCGTTCTCAGTGCCGGCGTATTCAACGGCCTGATCAACGGCCCGAGCGATGTCGTAGTTGTGGTTGACCGCGCTGATGAAATAGCGGCCGCCCACCTCAAACGGGACGGAGAAATGGATCTTTCCGTCGCTGTAGCCGACCCCACCCGATCCGTTTTTGGTTCGAAGATCGGTGATCGCGCCGAGGTGTTCCATTGCGGCGCGGCGGCGCGGGAAGGCCGGCAGGGCTTCAATCTCGGCCTTCAGTTTTTTACCGGCCGGGCGTTTCGTCAGATACATGGCGACATAGCCCGAACGAGCGACATAGCTACGCCCGGCCAAGCCCCACGCGCCGCCTTGCGCCGGCGCCGACCCCTTTTTGAATGAAAAGGCGATAGGGTGTCCGCCGTCGCGCGGCGGATAGAACCCCTCCGCGCCCTGGCGCTTGGCCCAAACCTGCGCTTCGGCCTCAGCTTCGGCCTCAGCGAGGAAGTACTCGACCAGCGGGACCTTTGTCTCGTCGGAGACGGCTTCGACATAGAAGCGACGGTTGTGCGCCTGAAGATGATCGGGAAGCGCTCGCAAGCACTCCATGATTTCTGCGGGCGATGTGATGGTCTGGTCAGACATCAAAGCTTTCCTTCCAACTTCATTGTGGTGGCGCGGGAATCGTACTTGCTCCGCGCAATGCCGACCTCAGCGCATGCGTCGTTCACCGTGGCGCCTTGCTCGACCTTGGCTTTCACCTGCCAGACCTGACCCTCAGTCGCCTTGTCGCGCCGGCCGGCCTTGTAGTCTTCCCAGCGTCGGATTCCGCGGTGCGCCGCCGACGGATCGCAGTCTAGCGCGCGGCCGATTTGCGCTTTGCGGATGCCGTCTTGCGCCATCAGCCAGGCCGCATGGGCGCGGGCAAGGACGACATGCGGGCGCCGAACTAGCTTTCCAGGCGATCGGATCACACTGGCGCGAACTGCGTGAAGATTGCTGACCGTCTCGACGATCTTCGCGATCTTCGCGTTGCGGCTCACCGCTTCGGCCAGCCGCTTGCCCGCCAGGTCATCGGTTTTCAGGTCGATGCTCACGTCAGGATCCAGAACAGCGAATAGACGGCGCCGACCACAATGGCGGCAGCGATGGCAAAGATTGTTCCGACGCGGGCGAAGTCACCGACCGACGGCCGGTTGTGATCCGCGACGATCTGCTGAAAGTCGGGATAGGATTTGTCCGCCATGCGCTCAGCGTCAACCGGCGACGGCCCAATGTGCTGATAATGCCTGTTCACGATTGCACCTCACGAGCCGCACGGATTTCAGCGACGATCGAGGCCAGAGTATCACAGGCCTCAAGCAAGCGGACCATGTTTGGTTCGGATAGAGACGCGACACCTGCAACAGCAAAAGCATCTGTGTGATAAGCCATGCGCGTGACCGATTCCGAAGTCAGCGCCAGCGAGAAAAGATGTTGTGAACCCTTCACGGTGTTCTCCCTCTGCGACCCCACGTCGCTCTGTGCAACAAGATTGACACCCATTTCTTTCGCCTGTCAACACACTATTTTCGTCGGTCATTTCCGCCGCGAAGCACGTTCAGCAAAGGCTCTCCGCGAAGGCGAAGCCTCTCGATCGTCAATATCTCGTCCACATCCCAAACCGCCGACGAAACCAGCATCACGATTTCTGCCTTGTTATCGGCCATCCACCTCTGAATCGGAGAGCCAGACCGTGAAGCCGCCTTGAGGTGATATTTCATCCTCACATCCAGGGCGCACCGAGTTTGGCCGACATACACAATCGCGCCGGTTTCAGAGCGCAAACCATAGACGAAACAGGCCGATTTGCCCCCGCGCCGGATTCTCGCTTTCTGTCGCCTGACTGTTTTCGTCTTGCTCATTTGATTCAGACCCTTTGGTGAAGCCTTCGTTTTCGGACAAAGGACGACACTCCCGAGCTAAAAGCATCGAGAGGCGTCCCGTGACCGAGTGCGATGTTGCCAGACCCTTCGGAGCCAGCCCCCGCCTACGGACAGTTCCTTGGCGGGACCGCCAGAAACCAGACCACTACTATTCGGATCAATCTCCCGATCCGCTGCGCGCCCTTTGGTCATACGGACTAGGCTTGCCTCATGCGCAGACTCCCCCAGCGAGGCCGACTACGATGACGTGCGCTGGCGGACCGCACCGGAAGCCCCGGTTTTACGTCAACGCCGTGTTGCTTTGGGAAAGCGAGCGCGCTACAAAACCGAGCGTTTTCGCGATCCGTGCGGCTACACGGATTTTGAGGGGCGGTCCTTGGCGGGACCGCCCTTCGCTTTTGGTAATGCTCCCTTGCGCGGTGTTTCGTCAAGCGCCACACTCAGATCGTCGCGATCCTGCGACGCCTGAACAGAAGGGCTTTCAAATGGCTAATGTGTTTGAGGGCGAGCCTGACGGCCGCCAATCCGACGACGTGAACGCTGTCGTCTCGCGTTTTCGTCCCAAGTACCGCGCTCTCACTGACGAAGAGAAGGCGCTGCACGACGAAATCAAGGCAAAGGCTTCCGAACTGGAAGCACTCTTCGAAAAAGTGAAGCCTGGGCGTTATCGCTCACTCGGTTTCACGGCTCTTGAGGAATCGGTCATGTGGACCGTGAAAGAGCTGACCAGCTGATAGACCGAGGGCGGCGCTATTTTTCGCCGCCCTCACCCTTCAACCGCATTCCAAATATCCCCGCCGCCTTCAGAGCGCCCTTCGCCTCTTCCAGCTTGCGGCGCCCATAGTCGGTCGCTGGCGTGATGAGGATGCGATCACCATCCGAAAACATGCGAGCCGGATCCACATAGGATCGAACGAACGGCTCACCCAGACGGTCGATCAGCGCTGAACGCACATGCGGGAACGGATGCTTTTCCTCGACCGACGCGCGCTTGACCTCTTTCTCAACAGCTTCCAGCCAGTGATCGCATCGCTGCTGATTGAGCCACACGGAAAGGCCTGGATGCGTGTAGCCGTCCTTCTCAGGCTTCTCGCGCAGGAAGCGCTTGAGCGCCGCCAGCAGCATATCGTGACCCCCGACCCGCTTGGCTTCCTTGTTCCAAATGTCGCGCGTCTTGTCGTAGCCATAGCCGCGCGTCTTCATGGCCCCTTGCCTGGCCTTCCACGCCTCGTCGAATGTACTGACGACAGCCACAGGAAACTCAAAAAGTTGAGCGCCCATCCTACACCCTCGCTCTCAGATTAAAGCCCCACCCTAGAAGAGCGTCCTGAACCTCGACCACCGATCGAGCAAAGCAGGCTCGACCAGGGCCAAGCGCCTCGACGATCTTCGTCTGTTCTGGCGTTGGACGCCCGGTGGCGGTCTTCAGCTCGATCCAGAAGGTCAGGCCTTTCAGCGGCCCTTCCAGCGGAATGAACACCAGATCCAGAACGCCGCGTCGCAGACCCAGCTTTGTCAGGCGCCCGACGCTTTTCTTCGTCACGCGGACGCCATTGAGAGTCGCAGACCAGAACACGCCAGCTTGCGCCGGAAGCGCCAGGTCAAGGAACGCGACGACGGATTCCTGCAGGTCGTCTTCGTCGTGCGCGCGGTGTTTCTTCGGCGCCGACGGTGCGCGGGGTTTCGGAGGCCAGGTCACAACAGTTCGCCTTGCCGCGCATCCTTGCGATCCAGCATCCGAAGGATCGTTTCGCCTTCATGCGCCTTGTCCCAGATGAACCATGCGTTGAGCATGGGCGGGGCGCCCTGCCCGGTGAAGTCGATACGCCAGCGCATGAGATAGACGCGAGCAGGAGGAAACTGCGCCCACAATGCACCTCGTGTCACCGCCCCCATCCAGTTTACAGGAAGAAGCAGAGCCATGTAGTCGACACCAAGAGTCGACAGCGCGTGACGAACCCAGCCAGGATCAGCGTTGCACAGATTGAACGGGGGGTTTGTGACGATAGCCTTCGCTAAGGCGGTGTCCGACGTGAAATCGTAAAAGCTAGAAATCGTCGCACCACAACCACGGTCAACAAGATCCGAAGCTACTACGGTCAAGCCGTAGTCCCGCATTTGTCGAACCATTGCCCCGTCACCAGCAGCCGCCTCCCACACAACCGGAAAATCAAGCATACGATTGCCCTCGACAGAAAGCAGCGCGAGTGTGGGTTCAGGTGGCGTCGGATAGAAGTCGTCCGCTTCACGCTCCAAGAAGTCAGATTTTTCGTATGTGCCATCAAGCCGACGGACAGGAACCGCTTTCGCTTTCTTGCCGGTCGCTCGGAATAGGCCACGAGCTGATGCTGTCATGGGTTAGTCGGCCGCGTCGTCTGAGGGTGCAAGCGACGCGGCCTGTTCCGGTTCGAACGTGGGGAACGGCACCGGCGTGTTCGCTAGATGCCGCTCTCCGATCATGTCGTCAATAGCTGTTCGCATCTTGGCGATGGTGCTGTTGCGAACGTCGCCGCCATGTGACCACCTGTGCCATGATGAACGGTGAACGCCAGCGCGCTTCAGCACGGCGGGAAGCTTCAGTCGGTGCGCGAAAATCCTCGCTTGTAACTCGACCACTTCGGGGCATACGATTTGTTCCATGCCGCATTGATGGTGAAACCAGCTAGTCGTGTCAACGGTGATATTTGTTTCGTTTTCATGCTTGACGCGCCTTTCTGGATGGTGTCAATGTGATTGCACAAACGGCGTGGGGCCGTTGAGGGAATGAACGATATGACCGCTTCAGAAGCCGACGACCTGCTCTCTGAGCTGGGAACGCGAGGCGTCGCGCGGCGCATGGGATGGGGACACTTGAGCAATCCGAAACCCTACGGCCCGCCCGCGCCCCGAGTCGTCAAGCCTTTCTCCCCCGCCAAGCAAGCAGCGCTGGATGAGGCGATGGCGCAGATCAACCGAGTTTTTGGAGCCCGAAAATGACCGACACCCACATTCACCTTTCGAACAACCCGCCCCTGGTCGATGTAGAGGCCATCGCGAACAAGCACAAGGAAGCGTTCGTAACCGCGACCGAAGTCCTGAACGCTGAAGCCGCGCTTCCGGCGCCGCTCCCGGCCGACAGCGACAAGACGTATGACCCGGCTGACCTTGAGCGGCTGGCGAAGCACGTCAAGGACGCGCGAACGGCCAAGGCTGGCCTGGAGACAGCGCGCACGACCGAGAAAAAGCGCTACGACGAGGCCGCCAAGCAAGTCCAGGGCCTGTTCACCCCCCGCCAAACGAAGCTCGACGCCACGTCCAAGGTCGCGCTCGACCGGATCAACGCTCACAATCGCCGCGTTGAAGAGGCCGAACGGCTGAAGGCCGCCCAGGCCGCGAAGCTGGAACGTGAGGAAGCTGACCGCCGCATGGCTGCAGCAGCCGCAATCGAAACGGGCATGGCCGATGTCGCTGAGACGATCATGGAAAGCGCGCTCGACAGCCAGGCCGTAGCCGACAAGCTGGATCGCGTCTCGACCGGATCGGCCGCGGACTTGGTTCGGACGCAAACGAGCGGCGGAACCGTTACCAGCGCGACGACACTGGCATTTGAAGTGACCGACAACGACGCCATGCGCGCCGCGATGGGTGATCTTGGACCCTACTTCGGCCAGGCTGAGATCGAGAAAGCCATTCGCGCGTATGTCGCCGCAGCAAAGCGCATGGGTAAGGATGCCGGAACGATCAAGCCGATCGCCGGGGTCCGCTTCTATGCTGACCGTTCGGCCCGCGTTCGGTAATCGCACGACCGATTTCGACGCATCGACAGGACAAGATTATGACCGAACAACAGGAAGATCCAATGACCAAGACCGCAGAGATCGTTCAGTTCGAACCCGTGGCCAGCACCGCCATGACACCTATGGCGATGGTCGCCCAAGCCGTGGCGAGCGGCGCCAGCATCGAAACGCTGGAGAAGCTGATGGGGCTTCAGGAGCGATGGGAAGCCACACAGGCGCGAAAAGCGTTCGACAGTGCCGTATCGCTCGCCAAAGGCGAGATCCCGCCGATCTCCAAGAACAAGCAGGTTGGGTTCGATTCTAAGCGGACAGGCGAAACCACGAGCTATTCGCATGAGACGCTTGGCGAGATCGCCCGCGTCGTCGACCCCATTCTGAACAAGCACGGCCTGTCCTACCGCTACAAGGCGACACAGGAGAACGGCCGCATCACCGTCACCTGCGTGCTTTCTCACCGTGACGGATTCTCTGAAGAGACATCACTGAACGCCGGCGCCGACGATAGCGGCAAGAAGAACAGCATTCAGGCCATCGGGTCGACGACCACCTATCTGCAGCGATACACCCTGAAGCTGGCGCTCGGACTGGCAACCACAGACAGAGACGACGACGGCGAAACCAGCGAAGCCCCGGCCATATCGGGCGCCGCCCAAGCTGCGATCGACCTGATTGACGCCTGCAACAGCCTTGAAGATCTGACGGCATGGCGGGAGAAGAACGATCCTATCGTTCAGAAGCTGGACCGAAACGACGCCGACACGGTTATGAAGGCGTGGAAAGAGCGCGCCCGCCAAATCCGTGAGCCTGCACAATGATCGTGCAAGGCTCCCCCGAGTGGCGGCAGATGCGGTGCGGCAAGGTGACGGCCAGCCGCATATCGGATGTCATGGCCCAAGGACAAGGAAAGTCCCGCGCCTCATACGCTCGACAGCTTGTCGCTGAACGTCTGACTGGCGTTCCAACGGAAGGGTTCAAGAGCGCGTCTATGGAGCGAGGCAACGAGGTCGAGGCGAGCGCGCGCGAGGCCTACGAATACCACACCGGAACCTTCGTCGATCAGGTCGCCTTCATCGACCACCCCACCATTGACATGTCGGGCGCAAGCCCTGACGGCCTGGTCGGAGAAGATGGAGGGGTCGAGATCAAATGTCCCGACTCGACCACCCACATCGACACACTTCAGGGCAAGGCGATCGACGCCGGCTATTTGAAGCAGATTCAGTGGAACATGGCCTGCACCGGCCGCGCCTGGTGGGATTATGTCTCGTACGATTCCCGCATGAAGGATGCGGCAATGCGCCTGTTCATCAAACGGGTTCACCGAGACGACGCCATGATCGAAATGATCGAATGCGCGGTGAAGGATTTTCTGATCGACGTGCGCGGGACCGTCGGCCAGCTTCGCAACGCCTACGTCAACCGTAACGCCGCGGATCTCCCCTGATGGCCCACGGAACACTCTTCACATGGGACGAAGCCACCGGCGCCATGATCGCCAAATGGCCCAAGCTGGCCGCGTCCCGCTTCGACAATGGCGCTGACTATCTTCTGGCGCCGGTTGAGCACCGATCCGACCAGACGCACAAGCATGAGTTCGCTTGGGTCCGCGAGGCATGGCTCAACCTGCCCGAAGAGCTGGCCGACGAATACCCGTCGCCCGAGCACCTTCGCAAGCGCGCCCTCATCATGGCCGGGTTCTATCACGAGGTGATCCTTGATGTCGGATCACACGCCGCCGCGCTTCGCGTCGCGCACTTCGCCAAGGGCGAAGACGAGTTTGCCGTCGCCGTCGTCCGCGGTGGCGTGGTCGTCGTCCGCAAGGCCAAGAGCCAGTCGCGGCGGTCGATGCAGAAAAGTGAGTTTCAAGCATCGAAGTCTGCTATTTTGGAGACAATAGCAGGGATGATCGGTGTCGCTCCCGGCACTCTTTTGCAGCAAGAAGGGAAACCGTAATGGCAAAGCCTGACGATTTGGTCGGAAAACGCTTTGGCCGATTGGTCGTCATATCACGCAGCGAAAGCCCTGATTTTCACACCAGATGGCTTTGTGTTTGCGACTGTGGAACACAAAAAATCGCGCGCGGAGCAACTCTAAAAAACGGAAGAACATCAAGTTGCGGATGCTATCGAAGAGAACATTCATCTCTTTCTAACAAGACGCATGGCGCAACTTCTGGCGGTAAGTTTACTCCTGAATATGTAAGCTACAGCAGAATGAAGGACAGATGCCTCAATCCAAATCACCGTCAGTTTAGGGATTACGGAGGTAGAGGGATAAAGATCTGCGACCAATGGACCGCCGACTTTTCCGTGTTCCTAAAGGATATGGGAGAAAAGCCGACGCAAAAGCACACCATAGAACGGATTGATAACGATCTCGGCTACGAGCCGAACAACTGCAAATGGGCCACAAGACAAGAGCAGAGCGGCACGACCTACGACAACCCTGAGCGCGAGGCCGAGATCGACGCCCTAGCCGCCGAGATCGCTAAGCGCGACGAAGCCTATGCAGCGGAGCAAGCCAATGCTGACCGCGCTTAGGATCATCGTCGGCTACCTTGCCGTTCGCGCTGGCCGATGCGAACGAACCGGCCGACCCGGCGTGTGGCGTGTCTATCGGAAGGCCGACAGCATCGTGATCGAGGTATTCAATGACTGACCGGCAGAGATCCAGACCTAGAGGGTGCTAGGTCCGACCCCGTTCACGAGAGCGCCCGACTCAAGAACAATGTCGCGCAAATGGTGGCTCGCGGTGGCGAGATCATAGTTCCCAACAGCGTTTCCAAACGTAGCGCCGCCCTTGTTTACAAAGATGCTGACGTTCGATGTCGTGCGGATGCCACGCTTCGTGTTCGACTTGCCGACGTATTCGCTCATCAAAACAACCGAGCCGCCATCGATCAATGCGCCGTGGCCGGTTGCCTCCTGCGACACAACTCCAGAGGGGAACGTCATGAAGCCAGACCCAGCCCCCTGAATGACCAGATTGTCGACATCTGCAGTTTTGGTGGTCTGATCGTTTCGGCCGCGTAGAGCGATCATTCCACTACCGAAAATGAATGAGCTGTCTTTGATCCGCAACTGAGTTCCATCGTTAAGAGCGGCCTCAAAGCTCTCGAAATGGACATTGTTGCAAGTGTCAATCAAGCAGCCTTCGCCCCCAAGGGTATCGGCCCTCGCCCCACGGAACCACACGCCTCCGGTATTTTTGATGATAAAGCCCTTCTGAGCCGAAGTGGCAGAAATCGCTTTGGAGCCGCCGATTTGAAGGCCGAGGTGAAGACCGCCTCCAGCCCCCATGAGGCCAGGAATCGCACCGTCGTAATAGAACGCGGTATGGTTCGGGCTGGCGCCGTTCAGGTATTCAACAAGGCAAAGCTCATCCAGATACGTGAAGGCAAATTCATGCTCCATCACATACCCAGGTCCACGCTGCTTCAAGGCCTTGACGTTGGAAAGGTAGGTTCTGAAAGACTTTCCACTGGAGAACGTCTCTTTCCAGATTTGATACGCACCCTCAATCAGCACGTCGCTAACGCGGGTCTCTACCATGTCACCGGAAATCTGATGCTCAAACACAGCACCGGCCGTATTCAGCGTGGCGTCGATGCCGATGGCCTTAATCGTGGTGTGAGCGCCTTGACGCTGGAAGATACTGTAGTTCCCAGCCTCACAGACAATCTTGGCCTGAGAGTTGCCCGTAGGGTCGATTAGAGCGGCCCCCGCCGATACAGGGATGGGTCCGTTAATGGGGAACGACACGCCCCCCGCACCGTCAGTGTGAACCAACTTGCCCGAGGCGAGGGCCGCCGTCAGTCCAGCCGTGTTCTGAGCGCCCGTTCGTGACGGGGATGCGAAGTCGAAAATAGACCTTTGCTCTTGCCCAGCCTTCGCGCCTAGAGACCGGACAAGCCCCCCAGCCGCCTGATATGGAATGTTGTCGGGCGCCTCCAGGGTCGCACCCGAAGCGTCCAGAGGCAGACCGCTTATTGCCGCAAGGAATGAAGCAGCCTGAAACGGCGACATGCCGCTTCCGTCTTTGTTCGCCTTCAGCGCAACGGCCTGGGCCGCATCGATCACGTCTTGAGCAGACGGAGCCACAGAACCGGGCGCCACGATCAGAGCGCGGCCGATCAATTCAGCCAGGACCAACGCGCGGAGAGTCTGACGATCAGCCTCCTCGTTCAGGTTCTTGAGCCGTGACCCCGTATCACTCCAAACGATGTCGCGATCACCGCGAGGATTGGCCCGCAGAAACACCGTTGACGCCGCCGGCGCAGAACCGACTTGAAGCACGACAGACCCGCCCTCCTTAGCGGATCCGTCTACGTTTTTGTTTCGGTTGACGGTGTAGAGCGCCTGGTCAATCTCAACCCGACCGTCGCCAGCATCATAGAAGACCGAGATTTCCTCATCGGTCAGCGTCATGAAGGTGTAGCCCACCGTTTGGGCCAGGCCCGTAGCGGTGAACGGTCCTTGGTCGATCGTGGTCACAGTCACGGTCATCGGTAGGCTCCCAGCGTCATCGCGACGTGCTGCTTCGCTTATAGCGCAGGTTCACCATAGACGCCAGAACGGCCGGTTCAGCTTGGCGACGATCTCAGCGTCTCGCTTCTCGCACCCGTTGATGATGGCGAAACCCGTCCGCTTGTCGTCGTTCGCTTTCGTCAGGGCGCCGGTTGCCTCGGCCCCATAAACCAGAGGATCGGTCTCAGCGTTCAGCGCGGGATAGGGCGTCGGTGTCGTGAGGACACCACGAGCAAGCTCAGAGCAGCCCGTCACAGTCGGTGCGGTGCTGCAGGAGGCAGACGCGATGGCGGAATACGCGATCGCGGTCAGCAGGATCGGCTTGACGTATGGCATTGGTCGCGCTCTCCACTTCGGCGTCGGTCGCGTTCGATCGCTCGCCCAGGTCATTGATTTGTTCGATCGCCTCGACGGCCGAGACGGTGCGGCCTTCTGCTTTCGTCGTCGCCGCGCGCTCTTCGTTCACAGCGTCTCGCGACCGGCAGAAGCCGACCGTCAGGAGGATCACCAGCAGCAGGCAGATCAGCGCGCCCAGCACCACCACGCGGCGCACGACCGTATCCAGACCCAGCAACCACCTCATGACCAGACTCCAGCGTTCAGGGCGACTTCGAACTTAACCGCATGGTCAGCGATCAGATCGTCCTTGTCGGTCCCGTTGATGATCTTCCGCATCCACTTGTAGTCGCGAGGCG
>Ga0209369_1000573_pt1 | contig 39027 bp, 31 predicted proteins | sample EBPBio142010_DNA_FD_185865 | JGI IMG/M metagenome (GOLD analysis project Ga0209369, IMG submission 185865) | Wastewater treatment Type I Accumulibacter community from EBPR Bioreactor in Madison, WI, USA - Reactor 1_10/4/2010_ DNA (SPAdes)... | ecosystem: Engineered > Bioreactor > EBPR >... | reverse complement strand
TCCCACGCACCCAAATGCCCAACGGCAATCTCTTGCCAAACGGCGATTTCCAGGACACTACCGACGGCAAAACCCCGTACCAATGGGTGCTGTGGCAAGCGCCCAACCAGTATGAAGGCGCATTGGAATGGAAACAGCGCGCCGCGCCCGCCGTTTCGCATGAAATCGTGGTGACGGCGACCAACCCCAAAAATATCGCCTATCTCACCGGCCCGCGCTTCAAGCTGCCGGGCAAAGCGCCACTGACATTCACCTTTAGCGCCCGCGGTCAGGGCGAAGTCAAGTTGCTGGTCAACCAGTATGGCGGCCCGAACGGCAATCAATACATCGCCTACAGCCCGGAAGCCCTCGCCGAGCAGAAATGGCTTACCGTTACGCAGGACTCGCAAACCTTTACCGTCACCTACACCCCGCCGGAAGGTGTCACCTGGTTGAGCGCGGCCTTTCAGGTGCGCGGCGGCGCGGTAACAGTAGCCGATGTGCTTGCTCTTCCCGCGACGGCGGTTGCGGCACCGGTCGCGAGCGCAGCCCACGTCCTCGATAACGGTCAGGTCCGCGCCGCCTTCTGTTCCATCGAAAGTGGCGGCGGTCTGGTCGGGATTCGCCATCCGTCGGGTCTGGAGTTCCTCAAGAATAGCGGCCCAGCGCCGCTGTGGCGCATCGACCTGCGGCGCATTCCCACAGCACCAGCCAAAGTCGATACCGCCTCCATGACTTTCATCAGCCTCGACCCCGAACAGGACGATGGCACAAAGAACGAAAAAGAAGGCTCCAACGATTGGATTCACCTTTACTCGAACCAACTCCGCGCCCGCGAAACCCGCGTCGTGCCCGGCCCGAACCAATTGCAATTCATCTGGCGCGGCATTGATGTGGGCGAAGAAGCGGGAGTGCTCGATGTCACCGTGACCGCGCACTTCGAGCCTGGCGACCGCTTCATCCGCTTTCGCACTTCTTTCAATAATCGCAGCCGCCTCTACACTGCATTCTACGTGGCAGCGCCGCTGGTGAACGGCGTTGCACCCGCAGGCGACACCGCCGGAGACGAACTGGCTTCACCGATTTTCAATGGCCGCTTGATTCGCGACCCGATTCGCAATGGCATCCTCGGACAAACCCGGCGTTTTCAGCCCAACCGCTCGGGGCATAGTATGCAGTTCGATACCTATAACCGGGGCGACCAGGGGCTGTATCTGGGTTCATTCGATGGCGATCACCATGCCAAGCGTCATGAATTGACCGCAACCGCGACCCAGGGCTTTGGTTGGGCCACCGTGCATATTCCTAATAATATCAAGCAGGTTCCCCAACAGTGGGACACTCCCTACGACACCGTGCTCACCTGCTTTACCGGCGATTGGTATGACGGCAGCCAGATTTATCGCGACTGGGCGTTAAAGCAATCATGGACTTCCAAGGGCCCGCTCGCCACCCGTAAGGATGTTCCGGCCTGGCTCAAGAATCTCGACAACTGGCTGATGTTCGATAAGAAAAAACCGCAAGCACTGCTGAGCGATCCGCGCTATCGCAAAGCGACAGAAGGCCTGGATATTGGGTTATGGAGCACGTATTGGGGTAAAGATACCGAGCAAATGAGCCAGGATACACCCGACCGCTTTCCCCTCACGCCGCAAGATGATACCTATCTCAAAAACGCTAAAGAACTCAAAATGCCCGTTATGGGTTATATTCAGAGCCTTTGCTGGGATGTCGAATCTCCAAGCTTCAAGCAAAACAACGCCATTGAGCATTCAGTGCGCAACTACGAAGGAAAACCGGTCGGTTGGGACTTGAGTTCCATCAGCAAAGGCACGCACCACGTTAATACCATTGCCGCGCCGGGAGCGGTCTGGGAAAAAGCCCTGGGAGATTCCATCGTGCAGATGGCGCGCAGCGGCATGAAGGGCGCCTACCTCGATTCCTTCAACCACGCCGGAACCTATCTCAACTTCAATCCGCAATATGCCCAGGGGCAAAGTGGCGGCGGCAATCGCTACATTACCTCGAACCAGCAGATGCTGGAAAATATCCGTCAGCGTGTGCGGGCCATTGACCCTGATTTCATCTTCACCGCCGAAAGTTTCTGGGAAGGTAACATGAGGGTGCTGGATGCCTACCTGGCCTGCAACACCACCAACCAACCGCTCGATGGTGAAATCGTCACCGCCATTCCGCTGGCGCAGGCCGTGTATCACGACTATGCCCTGCTCTACAGCGCCTGGGTCAACCGCCCCGACCTGGAAAAGAACGGCGGCGCGGCCTACTTTGCCAAATGGGGACAGATCTTCGTGTGGGGCACCAAACCCGCCTGGGACCAGCTTTCTTTCTTGTTTACATACGAAAATCACGACGTGGCCCTGGCCGATTACGAACGCCGCTTGCGTGCCTATAACGCCTCGAAAAAGTTTTTGGTGGAAGGCCGGATGCTGCGCCAACCGGCAGTTGTTAGCGAACGTGCCATGAGCCGCAATATTGCCTGGCACATCGGCTGGAGCGAAAACTCTTACAACGTCACCATGCCTTCAGTGCTGCATCAAGCCTGGCGCGCGCCGGATGGGCAAACCGGCGTTGCACTCTATAATATCAGCGACCAGCCGCAAACTTTGACCATCGCTTTAACGCCGCGCGATCACAATGTTTCAGCCGCATCCGCCCTGCAACCGGTGTGGCCTGCCAGCCCCGGCGCGCAGGTGAAATGGCAAAATAATCAGCTCCTTCTCACAGTGCCCGTTCCTCCGCGCGCGCCGGTGGTCGTGGCCCTGCGATAAACGCATGGAAAGCCCGCAGAACTCTTTGTATAGTTAGACAGGTCGGCAACAAACCGAGACAACAAAGGGGACTATTTTGCGGGAAATTCAAAGTGACATCGCCATCATCGGCGGTGGAACCGGCGGCGTGGCAGCCGCGCTGGGCGCGTTGCGGATGGGTAAGCGCGTCGTAATGACAGAAGAGACCGACTGGGTCGGCGGCCAGTTCACCGCTCAGGCCGTACCGCCCGATGAAGGCACCTGGATTGAAAACTTCGGCTGCACACGCAGCTATCGCCAGTTTCGCGACGACGTGCGCGAATATTACCGCCGCTGGTATCCTTTGACCGATGAGGCCCGCCGCACTCGCAGCCTCAATCCGGGTGGCGGCTGGGTTTCCAAGCTCTGCATCGAGCCACGCGTGGCTCTGGCCGTGCTCGAAGCCTATCTCCTGCCCTACCAGACCTCGGGACAACTGCGCATTCTCACCCACACCGTCCCCACCGCCGTGGAAGTGAACGGCGACCGCATCAGCGCGGTGACGGTGCGCGATAACCGCGATGGCGAAGAAATCACCATCACATCACCCTACTTTCTCGATGCCACTGAACTGGGCGAACTGCTGGAACTGGGCAATGTCGAAAGTGTAATCGGCGCCGAATCGCAGGCCCAAACCGGCGAGCCACACGCTCCTACCGAGGCACAACCGCTCAACCAACAATCGATTACCTATTGTTTTGCAATTTCCAATCACGAAGGCGAAAACCACGTTATCGACAAGCCTAAGAACTACGATTTCTGGCAAAGCTACAAAGCCGGTTTCTGGCCCGACAAAAATTTGAGTTGGCAGCAGACCCATCCCATCACTCTGGAAACCCGCTACCGTTCACTCTTTCCCAAACCCGATTCCGACGCTTGGGAACCGCTGTGGAACTTCCGCCGCATTGTCGGGCACGAAAACTTCACGCCCACGACGCCCGACGTTTCGCTGGTGAACTGGCCACAAATCGACTACTGGCTGGGGCCGATTGTGGGCGTTTCTGCCGAAGAAAAACAAAAGCACCTCGAAGCCGCCAAACAGCTCTCGCTCTGTTTTCTTTACTGGATGCAAACCGAAGCGCCGCGCCATGATGGCGGCAATGGCTATAACGGCCTCCAGATTCGCGGCGATATCACCGGCACTAAAGACGGCCTGGCGAAATACATCTACGTCCGCGAAGCGCGCCGCATTCAGGCCGAGTTCACCATCTGCGAACAGCACGTCGCCAGCGACCTGCGTCCCGATGGAGCCGAGAAGTTTGCCGATTCAGTCGGCGTGGGCAGCTACCGCATCGACTTGCATCCCTCGACCGGCAAGAGTGGCGATGGTAGCGATGGCGACAACTATATCGATGTGGGCAGTTGGCCGTTCCAGATCGCGCTGGGCAGCCTTATCCCGGTGCGTATCGAAAACCTGCTTCCCGCCAGTAAGAACCTGGGCGTGACTCACATCACCAACGGCTGCTACCGCTTGCATCCGGTGGAATGGAACATCGGCGAAGCTGCTGGAGTGCTGGCTGCGCATTGCCTGAACCGTGGTGCAAAACCGCGTGCTGTGCGCAACGATGCCACGGAATTGGCCGATTTCCAAAGCCTGTTGGAACGGCAAGGTTTTGAGTTGGATTGGCCTGTGTTGCATTCAGTATAAGAAACTTTAAAAAACGGCAAACAGAATAAACGTGTCATTCCGAGGAACGAGGAATCTACTAACAGTTCCCTAAAATGTAAAATATAGATAATCACGTTTTAGCTTGCTAATATTAGATTCCTCGTTCCTCGGAATGACACGTTTGCAGTTTTGGACATCACTTTAAAATCCACATCCCCCTTTCTCAACACCCCATGAGCGAAACCTTCTGGCCCGAGGGCAAGCGTGCCGCCCTCACAATTTCTTTCGACGATTCCCGTTATTCACAGATGGCTAACGGCATCCCGATTCTCGACAAATATGGCTTTAAAGGCACCTTTTACGTCATGCCTCAAGTCGTCGAAAAGAACCTCGAAGAATGGAAAACCGCGCAGCAAAACGGCCATGAAATTGGCAACCACACCATGACGCACCCCTGCAGCGGCAACTTCAAGTTCTCACAACATAACGCGCTGGAGGAATATTCATTGGAGCGCATGGCAGCAGAACTCACCGATGCCAACGAGGCGCTGCACAAGTTGCTGGGGCAAACACCGCAGACTTTTGCCTATCCTTGCGGCCAAACCTATATTGGGCGCGGTCCAGACACCCAAAGCTATGTGCCCCTCACCGCTAAACACTTTCTGGCGGCGCGTGGTTTTAATGGTGAATCGTCCAACGACCCCACTTTCTGCGATCTTTCCCAACTCATCGGTATACCGGCCGATGTGCCGGAGTTATCGGTTCTCGAAGCCCGGCTCGAAAGTTCACTACAACAAGGTCACTGGCTCATTTTGGCGGCACATGAAGTGGGCACAGATAAAGGCCAGGCGATTTCATCGCAAGCTTTGGAAGCTTTGTGCCAATATGCTCAAACCCATTCCGACCTATGGCTCGACACCGTCGCCAATATCGCCACCTATATTAAAGACAAGCGCTCTTAACAGGAGAATTCATGTATCGTATCGGACAAGAAGAAGTAGAGGCCGTACAACGGGTGATCGAGTCGCAAACCCTTTTTCGCCGTGGTAATCCCGAAGCCGGGCACCAACAGGCTGTGGTGAACTTTGAAAGTGCGTTAGCCGAGAAACTTGGTGTTTCTTATGCCCTTTGCCTTTCAGGCGGCGGCTCGGCAGCTCTCACCTGCGCGCTGGTCGGCCTGGGCATCGGCCCAGGCGATGAAGTCATTATCCCGGCCTACACCTACATAGCCACCGCTGCTGCCGTGCTCTCAGTGGGAGCAGTGCCGGTGATTGTCGATGTCGATGAAACCCTCACTCTCGACCCGCAAGCCGTTTTACAGGCACTCACTCCCAACGTGAAAGCCATTATCCCCGTGCACATGGTCGGCCGTTTGGCTAACCTGGAAGCGTTGTTGGAAATTGCGAAAGAGCATGGCGTGAAGGTAATCGAAGACAGTTGCCAGTGCGATGGCGGCAGCTACAAAGGCCGCCGCACCGGAAGCTGGGGCGATGCCGGAGCGCTCAGCTTCAACGATTTCAAGATCATCTCCTGCGGTGAAGGCGGCGCACTGGTGACTAACGATAAGAATATCTTCGAGCGTGCCCTGGCCTACCACGACAGCCTGGTAAGCTTTCCGCACTTCGGCGAAGACCTCTCGATTCCCGCCTTCCTGGGCAGCCAGATGCGCGCCAGTGAAATTCAGGGGGCTATTCTGGGCGTTCAACTGCAGCGCCTCGACGGCATTCTGGCCGATCTGCGCCGCATTCGTAAGCGCTTTGAAAATGAATTAGGCGATGTGCTTCAAGTCGCGCCAAATAATGATTTTGAAGGCGATTGCGGTGTGGTTGTTGCGTTCCAGTTTGACGAAGAAGCCAAAGCACGCGCCTTTGCGAAACAAGCCGGAGGCTGGCTGCCGATTGATACCGGTCGTCACGTCTATTCGAACTGGGATATGCTGATTGATAACCGCGTGGGGCATCATCCCGATATGAACCCGCTCAACCACCCCAAAAATCAGCATCTGCGCATTCGCTACAGCGCCGATGCGTGCCCGCGCTCGTTGGAGCTGCTGGGGCGCACAGTGTTTATCAGTATCAATCCTGATTGGAGTGAAGAAACCATTGCCCAACGGATCGAGCAATGCCGCGTTGCATGAAGAACCACGCGCGTAAGCAAGTGGACTGTTTTGGCTTTTTACGTCCCTACTGGCCCCAATCTTAACTCTGCGCTTACTCAGTCCACTCGCTCACGCGCGTGGTTCTTCACGCCTGTTACCCGCCGAAGTTATAGCCAACCTGTGCAAATAACTTCGATTTGTTCTCCCACGGCGAATTAAGCCCGTGACGCTGTAACCCTGCCGTCACGGAAAGCGACTGCCCACTGGGTTTGTAGCGCAAACCGAGCGAGTAAGGAATTTTGCTGTCGCTCAACGAAAAGCCCGAGCCGATATTTTTCGACTGCACTTCACCGATAACACTCACATCGCCGCCAAGGGTGACGGGAACCTCGACACCTGCAAACAGCGAACCTTTTGAAGACTTGCTGCCGACCTTATCATCGAAACGATCCCAACGCGCGCCAATGGTGCCGGTAACGATGGTGCGGCCCGGAACACCGAAAGAACGAGTCGCAGCCACATAAGCGTGAATGTTGCGCGCCAATGCGCCATTATAGCCTGCGCCAATGGCGACATCCAACCCTTTATCTGCCTGGCTCATCAACTGATATTTCGCACCGATGGCAAAGCTGGAGCGGTTCCAATCGGGATCGTCTGAACGGTATTTGCTGATGCCGCCACTCACTTCAAGTTTATCGGCTGGTGAAATAGCACCGAAGACACCGTAGTTCTTATCGCCCCACAAGGAACCCGCATCGTAATAATTGGCCTGCAAGCGTACCTGGCCTTTTTGTGGAATTTGGGCGGTAGGATTGAGAATAAGCCCGGTTTCACCGTTGATGTTCAAGTCGGCATTGGCAGCTTGAACAGTGCCTAATAAGGCAAAAGTAGCGAGTGCAACTTTCCATGTATTTTTCATTGTGAGATATCCTTGCTGTGAACTTTTTATTTACCGAAAGTATAGTTGGCCTGCACAAACAGTTTCGCCTTACGCTCATACGGAGTATTGATACCGTGGCGCTGGATACCGGCCGTTAATGAAAAAGCCTGGCCATTCGGTTGATAGCGCACGCCCAGGGCATAAGGAATCTTGGCATTATCAGCGTAATCGGAATCGACGTTCTTGGATTGCACTTCGCCAATCAGGCTTAGTTCCCCGTTACGCGTCACCGGAACTTGCACTCCGGCAAAAACCGAGGCTTTGGATGACTTACCGTCACTATCGAGATCAAAACGATCCCAGCGTGCGCCAACCGTGCCGATAATCGAGGCACGCCCTGAAGAACCAAAGGCCTTGGTGGCTGCGATATAAGCATAGGTATTTCGAGCGAATGTCCCGTTATGCCCTCCACCAATCGCCAATGCAAAGCCTTTTTGCTCTTCATTGAAAAGTTGGTATTTGGCACCGATGGCAAAACCGGAACGATCCCAGATTTCATCGTCTGAGCGATATTTGCTGATACCGCCGTTAATTTCCAGCTTATCGGCAGCTTGAATCGCACCGAAAACGCCGTAATATTTGTCGTCCCAATCCGAACCGGAATCATAATAATTAGCTTGAATCTGCGGTTGGCCTTTGGCTACGATTTGTGCTGTGGGGTTCAAGACCAACCCGGTTGCGCCACTCAGGTTGAGGTCGGCGTTAGCAGCCTGGGTCGCTCCTAATAATGCGATGGCAGTAAATACGGCTTTCCCTAAATTCTTCATCGATTTAATCCTCTCACTTGCGTTAGCTCTTATTATAAACCGCAATCATCTTAGCATAGCCTCAATTTACTGAAAACGAAAAACGGCGCACCTTCCTTTATGAAGATGCGCCGTTCTCTTTTCACGGAGTGTTTACTGGCCGAAGGCGTAGTTAGCCTGGACAAACAACTTGGCCTTGCGTTCGTACAAGGTGTTGAGACCCTGACGCTGCACACCAACGGTTACGGAGAACGGCTGGTTGTTGGGGGCATAGCGCACGCCGAGGGCATAGGGCATTTTGGCATCGCCCATGGAGTAATCGGAATCGAGGTTCTTCGACTGCACTTCACCGATCAGGCTGATTTCACCGTTGCGGGTCACCGGAACCAGAACACCGGCAAAAGCCGAAACCTTGCTGCTCTTGTAGGTATCGGCATCGCGGAAACGATCCCAACGCACACCAACGGTTCCGCTGATGCGGGCGCGGTCGCCATTGCCAAACGACTTGGTTGCAGCGGCGTAGGCATAGGTGTTGCGAGCCAAAGCGCGATCGTATCCGGCACCCACGGCCAGGTCGAAGCCTTTCTCTTCCTGACTCAGAATCTGGTATTTGGCACCGAAGGCGATACCGGTCTTGTCCCAGTTATCGGCATCGGAAGACCACTTGGTGACGCCGCCATTGATTTCCAACTTGTCGGCTGCCTGAACGGCACCGTAGATGCCGTAGGTTTTGTCGTCCCAAACGGAACCGTGATCGTAATAATTGGCCTGAATTTCGGGCTGCCCCTTGGCGACAATCTGCGCCGTCGGGTTCAAAACCAAACCGGTTGCACCACTGATGGTGAGATCGGCGTTAGCTGCCTGGGTAGCACCCATCAAAGCTACGGCTGCAAATGCTACTTTTAACGTGTTTTTCATTATCTGAAAGTCCTTACTCAATCTTTTTTGATACCACAAACCGCAAACAGCTTAACAAAAGATTAATGTCCTGAGAATGCAGACAGAATCCTTTTTATAAGATTGTTCGTGGTTTGTGGTATAAAATCAGACTATTGCGGCAACAGTGAGAAATCAAAATGCGATTCAGTATCGCCCAGAAGAGTCTGGATATAGGCAATCTGTCCGTGATGATGAACCGAATCGGTGACGGCCATCGAAGCTACGAAGCTCAAGGGATAGCTGCCGAAAGAAAGCTCGACTTTACGCTCGGCCTCTTCAGGCGTGAGGGCCAGCAACATGCGGGAATATTCTTCACCGGCAGCGATGAGTTTGCTCTTAGCCTCATCGCGGCTCGTCGGAGTCGGTCCGTCGCCTTCGGGCACAGCGCCGGGACCGGCATTTTCAATCGAACCTTTAAAATAGTCGATAGCTGTCAGTAAATGACCTACCACTTCCAATGCGGAAAGCGCTGTGGGAGCCGGCTTCCAATCGAGTTTGTCATCGGGAATGAAATCGAGGTTGTACGCGAGATTCTTCGTTGCCCAACTAATTTCTGCGGCCAGAGTCTGCAATTGGTTCATATCGTCACTCCAATAGTAAAAAGTCGGGTTTTATTATAACCGGAAGCATTTAAGCGTATGTTAGGTTTGCCCCTGCCTTCACTCCACTAAATACACCGCTGCATCATCGAAAATAACTTCACCCGGCCCATCCAGCCCCAGCATCAAAGCGGTGCGATGAGCGCCTTTTGGCGCGGTTGCCAACAGCATGAGCGGCTGCCACTCACCGATTTTGCCCCCGGCAGTGCGCGGGTTTGCATCGGGTCCTTTGGCCCAACCTTCCGGCGTGCTAAAGCGCAAGGAGATACTGGCCGTACCTTCTTTCTGTAGCTTGACCCAAGCCACGACAAAATACTTCTGTCCAGACTTCACCGGAATGCTTTGCAGCAATGTGCCAGTTTCGTTGGTTTCTTCACCGTGCTTGGGCGGAATGGCAATGCTGAAACCGCGCCCGCTTTCGCTACGCCCGGTAGGACGTGCAAACTTTGCCACCCCAACACGATGCCAGGTAGCCCAATCGGCGGGGGCGAATTGGGTTTGCTGCCCTGCTCCCAACTCCACTTTTTGGTTACTGATATCGCTTTCCAGATTGCCGTTTTTAATCAGTGTTGGCGGTTGATTCTGCTGCACCCATTGCCAGGCATTGAGGGCACCTCGAAAACTGCTTCGAGCCGGAAAGACGTTGATAAGCTCTGCACTCTTTGCGCTTTGGCCGGTTTGCCGATACCAGTTGAGGAGAGAAATGAGAGTCGGAAAAGTAAAGTTCTCCAACGGTGCCGTATCGGTTTGGAGATAGCCTTCTCCTCTGGTTGCTCGACCCTGGTTATAAAGCCCCAACAGGTTCTCACCCAAAAGGTCTTTACGCTGCCTGGCTTGCGGCCAGAAGGCGTTGCGCTCGGTCATAATTTGGCCCAACTCTTGAGCCAGGATAAATGTTTGCTGCGCCTGAGTTTCACTGGTGACCGGCGAGGCAGCTAAACGCTTGGCTACAGCGTAGCCATTAATTGCATAACCGGCATATTGCAAGCCGCCGCGCACTACGTCGATGCGGTGTTTTTCTTCGGACGATTGGGCCTGCGCCAGTGCCTCGTCCAGTATTTGCAAGCCTTCCTGCACGGCTTCGGGTGAAATAGAAACCGCCTGTTTCACGATATCGCGGTGCTCCCAGATCTCATGTTCGGGGCGTGGCGTCATCCATGAATCTTCCAACAATTGAAAATACCGCTTCATGACCGGTGCCGTATCGGGAAACATCTTGGCGTAGAACTCATCCAACAACGCTTCCATCTTCAAATCGCTTTGCCATTGTTTCTGGGCCAGTGCCCAAATCATGGGAGCGGTGTGTGGAAGGAAGGTGTAGACCTCGATATACATGCCTTCCAGGCCCAGAGCTTTATCATATTTAATTGAGTCGTCGAGATATTTGGTAAAGACACGCGGAGCAAAAGTCCCCAGGCCCAGATAGTCGTATCGCGATAAATGCTTCACACGTTTCGACCATTCCAGTGTCAAGGCATCGTCCTCCGCCTTCATCCCCGGCTCAAACCAGTTGGCGCTCGACTGGGTGATGTAGCCGAAAATATTGTCTTCCAGCGTAGGCACCTTCTCCGGTAACTCGCGTGCGATGCGGTAAATGAGCGTGCCGATATATTTATCGGGGTGTGTTTTCTTAACTTCTTTCGCGATGATATTGACGAAGGTATAAAACCGGTTGGAGAAACGGCCTTTTTCATAATCGCCGGGGTGGGCATCTAAAGCGAGACACAGCGAACACGCGCACATGTAGGCGGTATCGTCCATGCCAAGCGAAAACGAATCGGCGTTAGGGTTCTTCGTGAAATAGTCGTTAATGTAAGCTACAGTGCCCTGCTGCACGGCGGGGTTGCCAGTGCAGGGATACCAGTAAACGTGGCTATCGCTGGGCGGAATCCAACGTTTGCCGTGAACCAACGGATAATATTCGGGATTGGTTTTGGCATATTTCGACGGCGGAAACACCCGATACATATTGTTCTGGAAATTGCGCCTTGGCACACGCTCACTTTGAGCGGTTTTATTGCGCAGATTCCAGCGTTTCCAATCGTCATTCCATTGATGTCCCGACCATACGCGCGGCGAAGTATCGGGCACGGAGACGTGGGTTTCGACATCCACGATCAGAGTGCCGCCAGTATTCCTGGGAACAAATTCCCAGGCTGCTGTGGGCGCAAACCAACGCACACCAAGTTGCTTTTCCAAAAACGAATAAACCGCAAATGCAGTTGGTGTCGGATGATTGCCGCCAAAATAAATGTCACCGCCGCGCACCGTGATGGCATAGGCTTCGGGATTGAGGCTTACTGCCGGGGTATCCTGCTGCGTAGCGGATGACGTTTTTCCGATATGCAGATTAATTCCCGCCGCCGCCACACCATCGGTTTTCAACGGAAGTTCTACACCACTGATTTTGTGGATGTAAGCGCGCAGGTCTTCAGCGGCGGCCTTCACAGGTTCGGCCGCATCGGCTTGAACGACGATAGTGACATTAGGCTGCCCATCCCGAGTGAGTATGATTTTCTCGGCCCACGCCGGTGAGGATATTGCAAAGACAAGCAAGAGGGAAACAACGGTAAAGAATCGGGCTTTCATAACGAAGAACGGATTTTAGTGATTAAAGAAGGTCTTGTCTCATCCCAGTGTGCGCACTCCTATGGACCGCCGGCACGGGCATAAACGTCCCCATTGTCATACCAGGAGAACTATGACGTTAGTGCCGGCAAGATGCCGGCGGTCCATAGGGCTATCGTCAATGTTATCCATTATCGGGATTGAACGCGCCCTGATTGGTTTTCTGAAACTCGGCAAACACCGTATTAGTCTTCTGCCACTTAGCATGACCATCGGCATAGGAGATATTGACGCCGCCCAGGTGTCGCCCGTTCAGGTAATCGGGCTGGAATCTTTCGTAATATCCGCTGGCCACCAATGGATCGTAATTACGGGCAATGCCGGTCGCACTGCCAGTTCCCGGCAAATATTGGGCATTGGTCGGTATCCCGATATGGTTGCCGCTGGCATTAGTATTGATGGCCCAGGCACCGAAATCCATCTGCATATACGTCCCTGCCGTATTGACGATGCTGGCCATTTTAATCGGGGTGGAGCCGGTGAAAATCCTAACATTCACCCCATAACCACCTTCACTGGCTCCTTGCACCGGAGAAGAAGGGCAAATGAAAACCTGGGTATTCTTCGTATACGGTGCCAGCACCTGATGCCAGTAATCGATATAAGTGCCTCCACCGGCAGCGACGCGGTTGCGCGGATAAGTTTCATCGTAGTCCTGCACATACATCATCGTGCTCAGGCCGATTTGCTTTAAATTGCTCAGGCAACTGGTACGCCGGGCGTTCTCTCTCGCGCGCGCAAAGACCGGAAAGAGAATCGAGGCAAGAATAGCTATAATAGCAATAACGACCAATAATTCTATCAAAGTAAATGCTGTTTTTTTCGTGTGTGGCATGGTTGATTCCCCTCAATACAAACGATGCACCCAAATGGGCCTGCTTCAAAGTATGCCACCAACAGGGAAATTCCAAACTCTATTATCCGGTCACAGCGTCTATTATCTATTCAATTCTTGATTACTGCGAAAATCGCTTGGCGAACAGCCATAATGCGCCTTGAACAGCACCCAGAACTGCCCCTGTTTCAACCCCACGTGTTCAGCGATATTCTTGATGGTGTAATTCGTATCTTTGAGTAGCTCCACTGCGCGCTTCAGCCGCACTTCCGTCAGGTATTGCTGAAAGGTTTTATTGGTTCTTTTTTTCAGGTGCCTGGTGAGAGTGGAGGGCGAAACCAGAACTTGCGCAGCGACATGGCCGATGGTCAGATGCCTGTCGATGTGTTCCTGAACATAGGCCATGGCTTCACTGATAGGGTCTTTTGCCGTATTGCTGGTTTCGGGACGTGGTCGCCCCCAGGCTTGCATAATATTGCCTGCTTCAACCTCATCGCGGAACAGTGAAACCATACACGAAAGCAATTGATAGACAATACGGCGGTTGCGTTGCGCGAGAGCTTCCCGGCAAAAACCCGTAAATAGCTCGACCAAGAGTTTATTTTCAACCGAACAGTTACCCATATCCATGGATCGGAAATGAGTATCTCCTTCACAACGGCAAATCCACCCCCTCATGCCGAAATCTTGCCGGATAAGCGGAGAAATCCACAGCACTTCGCAGACCCGATCGGTGGTGTCGCCCTCAAAATGCACTTGCACCCCGTCTTGCCGTGGGATATTAGGCAGAAACAATACCATATCGCCGGTTTGGCACCTCACGAAGTAATTCTCAATGCTAAAATCAGCACTACCGGCAATCACGCAAGCCACTGCAAATTGTGAGCTCTCCACCAAATTGTCCTGCGGCCATAAAGCTTTAATGAGTTGCGGCTGATCGTGCGTATGCCTTTTGCGAACCGCTGTTCGTTTACCGATGCGCGGTTTGGGGAATATTTCAACTCGCGAGGTAAGGGTTTGTGGCCTGGCTTCTTCAATATCGGAATAGCCGATCATCAAGCTGGATAAGTCGGGGCGTGAAAGCCAGAATTCCAAATTCTTCAGTGCCTTGGCAATCGGCTCGGCATAGTTTGGCAGTTCGGTCTGGTTGGACATAATACCAATCCTGATTGAATTAACCACAGATGGACACAGATGGAAATAGCAGAGCTTAGATTTTAGAACTTAGAATTGAGGACTCTCTCTACCAAGTCCCGCCTAAGCCCTAAAACCTAAAATTCTAAACATATCTCTGCGTGCTCTGCGCCTCTGCGTGAGATAAAGTTACAAAACCAACATTAACTCAGCGTGACAAAGGAGAACTCAAAGCCCCAGCGCGTCGTCGTTTGCGCAGCATGAAGTTCGCCATTCACCTCAATTTTCTCGTGACGACCTAAAACCAAAACTGTGGCTTCGGCAAGTTCTGTCAATTCAACAGCAGGCTGGGCCTGGCTGGTGATGCCCTTCCACTCCACAGCGCGACGAGAACGCTCCCAGTCGTTGAGCCAGCGCGCGGTGACCCATTCCATGCCGCGCTCTTTGCCCTGGCGCACGGAATCGAGCAACGAATCCGCCACGCCATCGGTCAAAATCCAGGCCGGATGGAAAAGCAAGTGCAAAATGCCGTGATGCTTTTCAATGGCATCGAGTAGCACCGGCACCACAGACGGCGGCGAAACGATCCGCAAATCTTGCGAATGGAGAGGCTGTTCCAGCACGGTGTGGATGGTTCCATCATCGGCGAGTGGGAAATACAACTGGCCCGAACCGAAGGTGAAGCCGATTTCACCCGGCTTGGACGGTCCTTTCGACTGCTCAATCCAGATGTTGCGGCGCGCGCACCAATCGAAAAACTCGGTGCCGTTTTCCCAGCGCGTGTAGTGGTTTTTATTAGAAATTGGCTGCTCGCCGAATAGTTCGACCAACTCTTTATACTGCGCATCGAATTCTTCTTCGCTCCACGGGTGGTCGAGCGCGTTATAGTGCAGCGAAAGCTCGTGCCCGGCGGCTTTGATTTTTTCCATGAAGTCGCGCGGGTAGCCAGGCGTGATGGTACACCAGGTCGAATGAATGCCCGCTTCGCCCATCACTTCCAGCAAGCGCTTACCCTTTTCCAGATCATTGCCGTCGGTATCGTGGGAAATGTGCGCCATCGCCGGGAGGTTGCGCGGGTAGAGCCACAATACCGGCAAAGCAATATCCTGCTGGCCCGCAAAATGGAAAATCGCGCGCAGAATTAGCTCGCGCCACTGGTCGGCCACGGGCTGCAGAAAACCTTTCAAGCCGTTGGTTTCAGGGATTTCCTGGCGATCGAAATACCAGTCGAGCACCAGGCCGTCGTCGCATTTGAGAACGCCATCGGCTACGGGGGCGCTGCCGTCGGGCGCGGAAACGCCATCACAGGTCACTGCGGTGCCCTGTTGGATACGGATCACAGCATCCACCACGTCGGCAGCAATGAACAAAGTGCGACCCTGTCCATGTATCGCTTCGATAACGACAGGCGTCTCGGTTTCGCGACCGTGATAATCGAGGGCGGATGCCAGCACACTACCCGCTCCGGTCTTCACTCGATAACCATTATAAAAATGCAGTGGAATGACGATTTGCTCGAAAATGGGATGTGCTACCAGCGGCTTGAGATAGCCTTCACCGATGCTGCCATAGGGATAGAAATTAGGACGTGTTGCAATGCCGGGAGAAGGTACTGTTTCCACCCCCAGAACTTCTTCGAGGCCACAAACACTGCCCAAAGAAAGCCACTGGCCGCCTGTTTCGACCCAGCTTTTAATCGCTTCACTTGCAGCCGATTCAAGCACTCCGTTGCCGGATGTCAGAAGGATTTTAATGCCGCTTTCCAGCAGTGCGGGCAAGGCTTCAGTCTCCAGCAACCGATAGGGCACGCCAGCATGGCCCAAGATTTCCGTAATATAATGTGCGTTTTGGGAGGTGTGAACTCCATTTGGAGCTGTCGGCGTAAAAATATAGACGCCCAAAGGACTATGTGCAGTTTGCAATGTTCTCTCCGATTCTCTCTGCCGGGAAACTCCGTCTGACCCCGGTCACAGGTTTAATCTAACAAAGCCAAGCCCTTTGCCACACCATTTTACAGAAAAAACCGACCATCCTTTTGAAGATAGCCGGTTTGATTGAGGTTTTGCTTCGCTTTACGGAGTGACCGGTGCTGCCGGTTCAGCCGAACCGCTTTTGCCGAAGTTGTAATCGAAACAAAGATAAAGCTGGTTCCGCGTCGGTGCCACACTCTTATCATTGAACCGCATCAATCCTACGCCAAAGCTCGCCTTATCGTTAACAGCGTAATAGAACGAAGGCTGTACGCCGGAAATCGCCGATTTGCCACTATACCAATCAACCGCAAAGGAGAGTTTCTTGGTGATGGGCCTGTCATATGCCAGGTGCAAAAAAGTGCGGTCGTCGTTTCCCGCCGGAGTGGCAATGGTTTCCTTACGCGCCAACGAATGCGCCACGCCCACATGCACGCGGCCCCAATCGAACGATTTTGCGCCCAGCACATAAGCGACGTTGGGCGCATAGATTTTTTTATTGCCCACACCCCACACTCCAGCCACCACGCGCAGGCCTTTTTCATCGTTATTATAAAGCTGTGTCTTGGCATTGAGCAGAAAACGCTTGCTGCCGCTGAGCGAATTGCCCGTATCGGGATCGACCGGAGTGCCGCCGCCCGCACTCATCAGGTAATCGGCCCCAATTTCAGTGCGGCCGAAGACACCGTCCTTATCGCCCAACCCGCCGGTGAGGCCAACCGAAGTTACGGCATCCATTTTCGTATTGCGCCCGTAGCTATCGACATCCAGATGAAAAGTCCCTTTACCGTAAATATCGCTCGCCGGATAAAAACCGAGCGTCGCTGGTGTGGCCTGTGCTGGTTTCAATGCCCCGCCCAACATACTCATTGACATTGCGACACCTGCGATTCCCATCAACAGCTTCTTATTCCCCATACACTCTCTTCCTCTCAATAAAATATGATGCAAAAAATTTAACCGGCATTTGTTTCCTGCCGATTAACGCGCCGTAAATATTAGGAAACTGGGAGATTGAGTTTGGGTTACTAAAGTAACAAGCCGAAGTCCTGAGCGTTGAGCCTCTCTTAAAAAATATTAGCCACAGATTGACACAGATTACACAGATGGAAGATAGGAGCCGTTTAAACGTTTTATCTCATCATCGTTAGATGGAGGGCGTTTACTGACCGCAAATTTAACCTTAATTCGTGTAATCTGTGGCAATCTGTGGCTAATTTAAAAATCGCGAAAACTTGCGACGAAGTTAGCGTAGCCGAAGGCTTTGCGTGCTATCAGACCGGGAGCTTATCACTGGAGATAGCAGGATTGGCACTACACCAACCGATACAGAGTATCACGTCGCTTCGGTTCGTATCCGGCTTCGGAAATTAACCGTTCTATTTCCGAAATCGGCATTACGAAATCGGTGCCCGCAGCGCTCACGACATTCTCTTCCATCATCGTCGAACCGAAATCATCAAGGCCAAAACCCAAACCGACCTGGGCGATTTTCGGGCCTTGCGTCACCCAACTCGCTTGATGATGAGGAATGTTGTCGAGCAGGATTCTGGCAACAGCGATGGTGCGCAAATAATCGTAGCCGGTAGCTTTGCGCCAGTTGACGGGCAGTTCGGCTTGCAGCGGGGTGCCGTCGGGCTGGAAATTCCAGGCGATGAACGCGGTGAAGCCGCCCTGCGTGTTGGCCAGGCTCTCGTCTTGCGCTTTGCGGGTTTCGAGAATGTGTTCCAGACGCTCTTCCACCGTTTCCACGGTGCCATACATCATCGTCACCGTGGAATGCCCACCGAGCTTATGCCACAACTTCATGGTATCGAGCCATTCATCGCGGGTATCTTTGTAGGGCGCGATCACCTGGCGGACGCGATCAACCAACATTTCCGCACCAGCACCGGGAATAGTTTTCAAACCAGCGTTACGCAGACGAATCAAGGTTTCTTCCAGGCTGAGGCGTGAGATTTTGGCGATGTAGAGAATTTCTGCGACCGACAAGCCATGAATCCAAACCGAAGGAAATTTGTCGCCGATAGCGGAGAAGAGGTCTTCGTAATAATCGATTTTCAGCTTGGGGTTAAGCCCGCCCTGCAAGAGAATTTCAATACCGCCCAAATCGACCATTTCCTGAATTTTTTCAAAGATGGCTTCCTTGGAATGCACGTAACCCTTGCCGCTCGCGGGAAGGTCGTAGAACGCACAGAACTTACACTGCACCCAGCAAACGTTGGAATAGTTGATGTTGCGCCCGGCGATATAGGTCACCACATTGCCGGGGTTCTGCCGCTGCCGCACAAAATCGGCCATCATGCCCAGTTCGGTAAGGTTGGGATGGTTCATGAGACGCAGGCCGTCTTCGAAATCGAGACGTTCACCCGCGAAGACTTTGGCGGCGAGATCGTCGATGGATTGGAGGCTGGAGACTGGGGGCTGGAGGCTGGTGAGCGTACTCATGAGGTTTTTCGGTATAGCTTAAAGTTGCAGTTTTTGGAGTTCGGATTCAAAGACTGTGAGGGTGTTGGCATCGAATAATACGAAGCGGACGAGATCGAAGGCGTCGGGATGTTCGTTTAGATAGCTTGCCGCTGTCGATAATGCGATTTGTGCCGCTTGAGCAAGTGGATAACGATAAGCACCGGTAGATATGGAGGGAAATGCTATCGTCTTTAAGTTGTGCTCATGGGCCAACTTCAAGCTATTACGATACGCACTTTCCAGCACTTGCTCCTGACCAATTGCGCCTTGATTATAGATTGGGCCTACGGTGTGGATGACGTAGCTGGCGCTTAAATTGCCACCACTCGTGATAACGGCCTGGCCTTCTGGACAAAAACCAATCTTCCTACATTCTTCCATGATAGAAGGGCCGCCAGCGTGGTGAATAGCGCCATCCACCCCTGCCCCGCCGGCAAGAGCTTTATTGGCGGCATTTACAATCGCATCGACATCCTGCGTAGTAATATCGCCCTGCACCAATTCTAACGTCGTATTTCCGACCGCAATTTTCATCGCGCCTCCAAAGGAATCAAGCCTTTATCGCGCGCTTTGTCTTTGAGTTGTTGAGCTGCGGTCAGCACTTCTTCACGCGACATAATATTGAGGTTTTCGGTATTATGGCCGATGTTGGCGCGCTCATTGGAAAGCACGCCTTCAACATCGGAAGCATTTTCCAAGCCACGCGAAAGCACATTGTAAAGTGGGTCTCGCTCTACCGGTTCCCGCCCGGCTTCAATAATCATCTCCACCAAGTCGCGCGAGGTCAGCACCTGTTTGCGGTCGCGTTGCGGGTCGCGGATGATTTCGTATTCCATGATGGTGCCGTCCACGTCGTCGGCACCAAACCACAGCGCACACTGGGTAATCGGCGCAGTGTTCATAATCCAGAAGCTCTTGATGTGCGGGAAGTTATCGAGCATGAGGCGCGAGATAGCAACTTCACGCAAATCTTCCACACCAGTCGGCGGCTTCAAATGTTCGAGCGCGGTTTTCTCAGGATGCCAGGAAAGCGGGATAAAGGTCAGGAAGCCGCCGGTCTCATCTTGCACTTCACGTAGGCGTACGAAATGTTCCACTTTTTCCGGGGTTTGCTCCACATGGCCGTAGAGAATGGTGGCGTTAGTCTTCAGGCCCACCTTATGAGCCTCACGGGCCAGTTCAAGCCAGCGTGCAGCGTTGGGCTTGGTGGCGAAGAGATCTTCGTGCACACGGTCACTCATCACTTCAGCGCCACCACCGGGCAAGGCATCGACACCGGCCGCTTTTAAGTCGAGAAACACCTCACGCGGCGGCTTTTTGGCACGGCGCACGATCTGGTCAATCTCCACCATGGTAAACGCCTTGATATGCGCCTTGGGGCGCGCGGCTTTGATGGTGCGAATCAGATCGAGATAGTAGTCGTAATCGAGCTTGGGGTTCACGCCGCCCACCACGTGTATTTCCGAGATGGGAGCATCCCCGTAGTTAAGGACTTTCTGCGCTGCATCTTCGGGCGACATCACATAGGCCCGCGCATCATTCCTGGGACGCGCATAGAAAGAACAAAACAGACAGCTTTTATTGCAGACGTTGGTGTAGTTGACGTGCTGGTTACGTACCCAGTAGGCCACGTTACCGTTTTTGCGTTCGCGCACGATATTGGCGAGATAGCCAATGGCGTTCAAATCCGCCGTGGCATAGAGCTGCAGGCCGTCTTCGAAGGAGAGACGCTCTTCGTTCATCACCTTCTCCTGGATTTTGCCTAAACCTGCCGCTTCAATGCGCTTTTGCCAAAGTACTCCACTCATCTCTTGTCATGCTCCTTGAACAAAGGAGAGTATAACAAGCGCGTTTGCGCTAAAATGGCGGTTGAGCTTTTTTCACTTTCAAGGAGAACACCAGCAATGAGCCAGAACGTGCAAGTTGTCCAGGAATTATTCGCCGCCTTCGGCCAGAAAGACCTTCCAACGTTGCTGACCCTGCTGACAGACGATGTCGAATGGGAACTGCTCGGGCCGCAGGAACTCCCCTTTTGTGACGTGCGTCACGGGCACGATGGTGTCGCAAGTTTTTTCCAGGACCACATGGGAAGCCTGGAACTGACGCGGTTTGAAATCCATGAATTCCTACCCAGCGGCGACAAAGTGATCGTGCTGGGCGAAGAAGACGGCCACGCGCTGAACACCCAAAAAACCTTTACCAACGAATGGGCGATGGTGTTTACACTGCGCGACGGGAAGATTGCGAAGTGGCGTTCGTATGAGAATACGGCGGTGATGTTAGAGGCGTTGCGGGGATAGTTTTAGTTCTGACTCTGTATTTTAAAAGTCAATGCTGCTGAGGTTGCAAGGCGCTGTTCCGAAAGATTATTATTCTTATGCATCGTTTGAATAAGATAAGAATCTGTTGCATCTTTCATAATGTAAATAGAGCCTTGTAACCTCAGGCCAGACTTACGATGAGTACCATTCCAATCAGTCCGCAAGGCCCTCTTCCCATTGATTAGGCCTTGAGTGGCGGGTGTGCGTTGCGTATTCTCAAAGCCATTCTTAAAGCCTTCCATATACCCACGAAGCGACTCTTCAAGCGATAGTTTGTGCCAACCTGTTTCTTCAAGAGGAATTTGCGTTATAAGTAAAAGATGACCAAGTTCGCCATTCGATGACTTTTTTGCCCAACTGAGGGTTGTACTGACCGGCAAATGATAAGGAACAGGAAAGTCGAACAATTCATACCCTCGCGGTAAGCGAATGGTGCCAAATGGTAACTCGGAAGTCTCTGCCAATTGCTTAACCAACACCGGAGATGGTTTCCAAACCGGCAAAGGCTTTTTCGCAGGCACTTTCTTCGGTGCTGCTGACACACAAACGCCCACACCGATTAACAGTAGAAAAAGAAAAAAGAATTTTCGCATGAGATTCTCAACGCCGAAACGGCGGTTTAATCCTGATTCTGGATTTTAAAAGTCAAAGCCGCAGCTTCAGTGAGACGCTGTTCGACCGGTTGATCTACCCGATGATGGGTATGAATGAGATAAAAATCTTCTTTATCCCTCGTCACTATTATCATACCCTGATATTTTCGGCGTGTCCGTTTATCAATCCCGCTCCAATCTGTACGGAGTGCTCGGGTGCCATTAATGAGACCTTGGCGAGCCACCGTTCGCTTCCAGTTGATGAAATCTCCAGGCATTCCATCGGTATAATCTTTCAAATATTGCTCAAGTGTTACGTGGGAAGCACCAATTTCCGCCAGCGGAAGCTGCGCCAACATCAAAAAATGTTCATTGCTTCCAGCAACTTGCTTTTTAGACCACCTAATTCCTCCGCCTATGGTGTTGAATGTCTTTACACTTTCAACTTCGTAAACACGAGGCAAACGCATGGTTCCATAGGGCAGTTCAGTCGGCGGCGCAAGCTGCTTAAGCAACGCAGGCGCTGGTTTCCACACCGGCAACGGTTTCTTCGCAGGTGCTTTCTTGGGGGCCGCCCACACACAAGAGCTTACAATGAGGGTCATCAACGCCAGAAAAAGTTGTTTACGCATAGTATTAATAAAGAAGAGATACCTCCAAAGACGGTATCTCTTCTTATTTTTATTTCCAATATTTTATACCTCAATAGAGGTCTATATCGTTGAAAATGACAATGAGCAATCCCACTTGTTCATCCATCGCTATCGAAATATACCATGGCGCCGCCAATTGCAATCATAAAAACCGCGACAATGGGCCGTGCCGGCCCCAGATAATTCAACAACATAAATTGGAGATTAAACAGCGGTAAAATAAACGAACCAGCTCCCAAAACAATCATCCAAACACCCCAACTACGCATACCCGACTCCCTTATTACAGTAGATTCTGCTTTCCAGCAGATAAAGTGGCGGGATTATAACATGGCATCAATATTGTTTGGAGAATATTTTTTGTCGTAACTCGGCTTTAAGCAGCAGGGCGTGTTAACAATTCCAGATATTCCTGAAGCTTTTCGGCTAACTGCTTATTCATACCCGGCACAGCCGCGATCTCTTCAAAGCTGGCAGCCCGAATCTTTTGCAAGCTTCCAAAATGCTCCAGCAACGCATTGCGCCGTGCGTCGCCGATGCCAGGCACATCGTCGAGTAGAGAACGTATTTGCGCCTTGCCACGCCTTTTGCGGTGATGGGTAATCGCAAAGCGGTGCGCTTCATCACGGATGCGCTGCAATAAATGGAGAGATGGCGAGTTGCGCGGCAGCGCTATCGCTTCGCTACGTCCCGGCACGAAAAGCAACTCGTGTTGTTTGGCCAACCCTACAGTGGGCAATAGCTCCAGGTTTTTCTCCTGCAACACTTCCAACGCCGCCGAAAGCTGGCCTTTGCCGCCATCGATCATCAGCAAATCCGGCAGAGGCAAAAATTTTTCGTCACCTTCCAGCGCCCGTTGAAAACGGCGGCGCAGCACTTCGCGCATCATCTCGAAATCGTTGGGTTCGGTGCCACCAGTGATTTCCAAAGTGTGTTTGATGGTGAAATGACGATAGGCCTTCTTATCGGCTTTGCCATCTTTAAACACCACCATCGAACCGACTGAAAACGAACCTTGTACGGTGGAAATATCAAAACACTCAATGCGACGCGGCATTACTTCCAACTTCAATTGTTTCTGCAAATCTTCGAGCAGCGCATCGTGTACGCGTTTGGCGTTTTCGTTGTAGTTGAGGTGTTCGCGCAGAGCCAGTTCGGCGTTCTGGTGCGCCATTTCCAATACCCTCACTTTATCGCCGCGTTGCGGACGCCGAACATCAATGATTTTACCGGCTTTATCGCCCAACCATTCGGCAATAGCCTGGCAATCTTCCATGTCGTGCGGCACCAGAATTTCGCGCGGAATATAGGTTGGGCCTTCAAAATGCTGGCGCAAAAAAGCCGAAAGCACCTCCGGCTCGCCACGGCCTTCAATGCTGTTGAGGAAGAAATGCTGATCGCCGATCAGTTTGCCGTTGCGGATAATCAGGCTAGTCACCGAAGCTATGCCGGCTTCGATGAAAATGCCGATGGCATCGTAATCTTCATTCGCCAGCGAAAGCACCTGCTGCTTTTCGAGCACGCTGTTGACGGCCTCAATCTGGTCGCGCAGCTTGGCGGCTTTTTCAAATTCCAGGTTCTGCGCCGCCTCGCCCATGCGGGTTTGCAGATCACGAACTAATTCATCACTGCGCCCTTCCAGAAAGCTCTTGAGCGCTCGCGCCTGCGCCGCATATTCATCCTGAGGCACCGCCCCCACGCACGGGCCAGTGCAGCGGTCAATATGATATTCAAGGCAGGGCTTATCTAATTGCTTGGAAGTATCGCGCCACGGACAACCGCCCCAGCGTGTGCTGTTGATGATCGCACCGGTGCGCACTTTGAAAACTCGTTTGGCCAACGAAACCGTCTGGCGCATTTTGCCACTGCCGGAGAAGGGGCCAAAATACACCGCTTTGTCGTTTTTAGCCTGCCGTGTTTCCAGCAACGCGGGGAACTCGTCGTTAAGCGTGAGTTTGAGATAGGGATAACGCTTATCGTCTTTAAGCCGGATGTTGAAATGCGGCTTGTGCATCTTGACGAGGTTGTTTTCGAGAATCAGCGCTTCTTTCTCGGTCCGGGTGACGATGGTGTCGAAATCGCAGATGAGCCTGGTCATCTTGCGTGTGAATGGCGAGTGCCCGGCATCGGCTCCGAAATAGGAGCGCACGCGGCTCTTCAAACTGCGTGCCTTGCCGATGTAGATGACCTTGCCCTCAGCGTTTTTATGGAGATAAACACCGGGAGCATCGGGAAGTGAAGCGAGTTTGTTTTCGAGCAGGCCGTTTTGCGTCATGGGAAAAATTGATCTTGAAACCAGGGATAATAAGTTTACTCAAGTCGTTCACTCCATTCTTACCCGAAAATCATCCCGGGAACGCTTGGACTGTTATGATGAGAACTTAGCTTTATGAATGGAGAGCCAGCTTCATCGCTATGCCGTTAACACCCGTCACCCAACTTTTGCGGAATAAAATCATTCCCTACGCAGCGGATGAAGTCGATCAGCGCATCATTATCGCGCGTTCGACAATGGCGAAACGTCGTCTGCCCGCAGGGGTTGAGCTTGAGCGGCAAAAAGCGATGGGCGAGCGGATCATCAGCAAATCGCGGCGCATGTATGGCAACGCTCGTTCGACGCAAGCGACCTGGCCGACACCCCATCTCCACGCAACGGCACATGTCAAGCTGATTTGCGTTGCTGCTGGCCGCACGGCCTATCCGGTCGGCGACTCGCTCTTACATATGCCGGAAGGTTTCTTTATTTTTATCCCACCGGGAATTGCGCACCCGGATGGTTCGACAACCCATTTGAAAGACAATCGCGGCTACTGCGAATTACTCCACCTTTCGCTCTATTCGGGAGCGGTGCAATGCTGGAACTGCCTGAGCGAAGATAATTTCCACAGCGGCGATCCGCGTGAGAATTTCCTGGTGCGTGAAAGCAAAACCGTGAATCTCTTCCGGGCGTTGGCAGAAGAGGTGATCGAAGAAAAGGAAAACAATCCACAAATTACCGGGAATTTGATTCTGGCATTTTTCCAGATGTTGCTGCGCGATTTAGTAGCGGGGCGCTACTTGCAAGCCGGTCCGATCCTGACAAATGAAAAATCGAGCGTTGCCCAGAGCGAATTCACGGCAACACTGCACGACTACATCCGGCAAAACCTGCACCTCCCGCTCACCCTGGAAGTTGCAGCAGCCCACATGTTCCTTTCCCGGGCGCAATTCGCCCGGCGTGTGAAAGCCGAAACCGGTAAAACTTTCATAGAACTCCTCACCGAACAGCGCCTGGAATATGCTAAAGTTTTGCTGCGCGAATCGGATTGGACCGCCACCATGATAGCAGAATTGGTCGGTTTCAAATCCGTAGCCTATTTCAATCATCTCTTCGTGCGACATCATGCAACCACACCCGGCCGCTATCGACAGACGATACGCCGATCGTAGTTATAAATTGATACGATACGACAATCGGTGATACGATACAGGCGTTAGAAATTGGATGGTTATGGGTATAATTGAGATATCCGCTTTCATGGTGTTAGGCACTGCGCGGAAATACCTCTGTTCTAGGAGCAAGCCATGTCCTCTACCCAATCTCCAACACGCAAACGTGGATTCACACTGATAGAATTATTGGTCGTCATTGCTATCATAGCTATCCTGGCCGCAATTTTATTCCCCGTTTTTTCTCGTGCCCGTGAAAATGCGCGCCGTGCCAGTTGTATGAGCAACATCAAGAACATGGGGTTGGCGTTCATGCAATACACGCAGGATTACGATGAGCGTATGCCTCGAACCACGACTTGCGGCCCGGCCACACTTGAAACAGGCAAGCCAGCGGGAAGCGCTTGTGCCACCGGTGGAAACCTGCATCTATGGCATCACTCGGTTTATCCCTATGTGAAAAGCCCACAGGCTTATCTCGATCCTAGCGTCAATAAAGATTGGGATGGAAGTTATGCAGCTCGAATGCCGTTCGGTTTTAATCTGGGATTAAACGGTGTAGCACTGGCATCTATTCTCACACCGGCAGAAACCCTGGTGCTGGCTGATAGCGATCAATCCATGGCTACGGGCAATTTCTACATCATCGATGCCCGGTCGGACGGCACGAACTGGTCACAGCCCGATCCACGCCATCTCGACATGTTTAATATGGTCTACGCCGATGGTCATGCCAAAGCTCAAAAGTTAGAGAATTGGAGAGCACAGGTCACCTGGACCGGTAGTTGTAGCACCGACCCGATGTGGCCGAAATGGCGTCCCGCTTGTCAAAAGTAACAGAATGCTATGTCGGCAATTAATTTTTCATGCTTCCCCAACCTTCACTTGTAATGAAACACAGACTTCGCTCACCCCGCACGACGCTTCTGGCTACCGGCCTCCTTTCAATGGCAACCGGCTTGCTGCCGGCACTTGCACAAGGCCCGCATAAACCGGCCTGGCCCCAGGTGCCACCGCAAGCACGGCTGCCGCTGATGCAAGAGGCTCCCAAAATTGATGGCATCATCGAAGACGCCGAATGGAAGGGAGCCGGTCGCTGGGAAGGCTTCACGCGTTATCCGTCCGGCATTTTGGCCGGACAACTTGGTTCATTTCATGTGGGCGCCGACGCTCAAAATCTGTATCTCGCGGTAAAAACCGAAACCCCGCCCGAAGGCAAGCTTTTGCAGCGGACGAATGCCGTGCCCGGCGGTGCCGATCTCGGCAGCGTCTTTGCCGATGACTCCGTCGAAGTGTGGATCGCCCCGCAACCCAACGACCCGCCACCCCAGCGCAAGGTGTTCTTCTCGCTCTTCAACGCACGGGGTGCGCATGGTAGCAATGCAATGACCTTGCAAGGCAAGGAAAATTGGAAGCCTCAGTGGACGGTAAAAAACAGCCTGCAGGGTGGCTTCTGGCACAGTGAAATGGCCTTGCCCTGGAGTGAAATCGGTATCACTACACCGCAAGACAAAACCATCGCCATGCGTCTGGCCCGTAACTGGAGACAGGCGGTAAACGCCGAGCAAAGCGAGTGGTCGCTAGGCAACAAAGCGTTTTCCGATGTTTCCAACATGGCCCGCATTACCTGGGACGCTGCTGCGCCGGTAGCCGGTATTATGCAGTTGCAAGATGCACCCGAACAACCCATTAAAATTGGTTTACGGCTTTCCAACCCTACCCGCAACGCTCAAAAGGTAGTCGCCAAAGTGCAGATCAAACCCAGCGGCAGCGCAGAGACTCACTACAACAAGGCTATCGACTTGGCACCTGGATCTGATACGACAGTGGAAATCCCCGGCGTAGGCGGCCCCAACGAAGTGCTGGATACACGCGTGGAAGTGACGTCTGAAAAAGGCGATGAAATCTATTACCGGCGCGACTTTTCCTGGCTGCTCAACCGCCCGGCGGAAGTGTGGAACCTCAACCCCGAAGCCCACCGGCGCGTGGATGTGCGCTTTGCCTACTTCCCTTCCTATAATGCCATGCACGTGCGCGCCGATTTATCGAACCTGCCCGGCAAAGAGAGCGTAAAAGGCATCAAACTCACACTGCGCCGCAAGGGACAAGCCCAGCCCGTCGCTTCCACCATCATGCCGCCGCTGCAGAAGCATGTCAGTGAAATAGAACGTTGGGACATCCCTTCGTTGGCTGAAGGTGAATATGAACTCGTCGCACAGATAGAAGGCGTGCCGGTAGAGCCGATTATCGATAGCTTCAAGCGCCAGCGCTTTGAGTGGGAAAATAATACGCTGGGCACTTCGGATGTCGTAGTGCCGCCGTTTACCCCTATCAAGACGACCGGTCATAAAATCGACGTCATCTTGCGCAGCCATCAGTTGAACGGTGTGGGCTTATGGGATCAGGTCGTCGCCGATGGCAAACCGTTGCTCAAGGCCCCGATGCGCCTGGAAGCGACCATTGGCGGCAAGATAATCGCGGCTCAGGGCAAGGCCAATATCGTCTCGCAAAAGCCGACCCAGGCAGTGGCCAACGCACAGTGGCTGGCCGGAGCACTGCAAGGCAGCACGCGGAGCGAGTGGGATTACGACGGTGCGGTTCGGCTAACCATGACGCTTCAGCCTCCCACCGCGCCGGTGGAAAAACTGACCTTAACCATTCCACTCGACGACACTGCTGCGCCGCTCATGCACGCCATTAGCTTTGGCACCAGCTCCACCTCGAGCCCTGTGCCGCAAGGACAGGGCGTAGTGTGGGATAGCACCAAAGCCAACAACAACCAGTTTATCGGCCCGTTCGTGCCATACGTGTGGCTGGGGCAGCAGGAGCGAGGATTAGCAGTTTTTGCCGATAACGATGCCGGCTGGATCACCGATGACGTACAGCCTTCGCAGAAAATCGTGCGCCGTGCCGACGGCACGTTGGAACTGCAACTGGAACTGGTACAAAAAGCGTCGCAATGGAATCAGCCACGCCAGATTACGCTCGGTTTCCAGGCCACCCCCACCAAACCAATGCCCGAAAACTGGCGGTTATGGACAGTTTCGGCCGCACGCACATCTTTAGCAGCCAGCAAAGCCAAAGTGCCGGGGTTGTTTCAACAGGCGTTCGTGGCTTCGCCGGGCTACTGGGGCGGACTGGGTTCTTCGGGAGCTATCTATCCCGGTGACGGTGACTTTAGCCTGTGGGATGAATTTGCCCGTCTGCGCAAAACCGGCCAGGCCGATGCTAATTACCTCCAACAATGGCTCGCCCGTATGCCGCGTTTGAACGATCAACAGCGCGAGCGGGCACGGATCATGGTCAACGCCAACCTCCGCTCCATGGTCACACAGCCGGAAAACGTGCTGATCTACACCAATCCGCGTGGTATGCGTCCCGATGAACCGGAAGGACAGACATTTATCAATGAATGGAACCGTCTGGCTTTCCCGCAACGCCAGTGGGAATATGGCAGCGACCTGTCCTACGATGTCGATCCGGTGAAGAGTTACCGCGATTCCCGCATCTGGCATTACCAAAAAGCGCTCTCGACTTTTGCAGATTCCATCTACTGGGATTGCGTGTATCTTAAACCCAATTACAACACTATCACCTCGGCGGCTTATATACGCGAAGATGGTCAGGTTCAGCCATCGGCAGGAATTTGGAGTATGCGCGAGATGGTGAAGCGCGGAGCCGTTTTGAGCCATGAGATGGGCCTTGTCAATCGCAACATGGTACACATGAGCGCCACACAGGTCGCGCCCATCAACAGCTTCTCGGCCACGCAAGCCGACTGGGAACTAAAATATGGCGAAGGCGATTTCCAGGATAAATTTCCCCGCGATTACATCCAGGCCCAATCGATCGGGCGGCAGTCGGGCGTTGTTCCGATTGTGATTCTGACGCCGATCTTCATCGTCGGCACTCCAGAGGAGGCGTCGTGGCAATATCGCACCGCAACCGGTGTCATGCTCACACATGAGTTGAAACCGTGGTCATCGAACGGACAATGGACCAAACCCGATCCTTTCTGGGAGAACTACGACCGTTTGCTCGAATTCGGTTATGGCCAGCCCAATGTTCGGGTATACAATTATTGGGAAAAATCCTACCCGGTCAAAATATCCGGTGAGACATCTTCACTCCTGGTAAATAAGCCCGGTAGTGCCATGCTGGTTCTGTGCGATTATGGAAACGGCGGCAATTTCAACATCGAACTCGATGTCAAAGCACTGGGCCTGAATGGCAACCTGAAGGTAACCCGCCTGGAAAGCGGCCAGTCGGTTGCGGTAAACAACAACAGCTTCAGCATCAATTTGAAAAAGCACGATTTCGAGGTGATTCATATTGAAACTGCGCCCTGAGCACCGCATTCTTTCATCCTTGACATTGAAAGGCCTGCTCCTGTCGGGAATTCTCCTGACGGGAGCAGCACCGTTGCCTATCGTTCACGCACAAGAACCGCCCCAAGCCAACACGATATTCCAGACCAATCCCATCATTGCTCAGTTAAACACGGCGATTACATTCTATGCCGCATTTAACGGCCAGCCGGTCGCAGATATGTCTGTTGGCCGAGGCACCCCTAGCGGCAATCTAAACGATTTGCAATGGGCAAACGGCAAACTCGGCCAGGGCCTACAGGCTAAAAGTAACGCTTTGATCTATGAAGCGAAAGACAACATCGACTTTACAAAACCCGGTGCGTTGGCGGTGTGGGTTGCCCTGGGGGCACGAACAGACAGAGAAGCACCGGTGCAGTTGGGGTTTGCCACCATCCGCCATGGCGGTACCGGGTTGGCACTGGCCCGGCAGGGCGGCATCAAAAATAACGAAGCGTTGATGGCGATTATCGGCTCAAATATTAACCAGCAAAACACACGTGCCCTGGTGCTGAGTAACACTTCAAAGCATTGGCAGGAAGATGAATGGCATCTACTGGTGGTGAATTGGGGGGCCGACTATATCGAACTCTCCATCGACGGAGGCCTGTTCCAGCGCATCACGGTGAACTTCCCGCTTTACAATCATACCGACCAGGCAGGAACGATGAGCTTCGCCGGTAACGGCACACAACAGTCTCCCTATCGCTTTGACGAGCTCTATATTTTCAACCGCCCCTTAACCGTGGATGAGAGTAAGCTCATCTTTCAGCCTTCCTAAAAGAGAATTCCCTCTGAACTTTTCATCACGATTTTGTAAAATCGGTGGCATGTCTTCATCCCAGGAACCTAATAAAAAACGTATTCTCACGGGCGATCGCCCCACCGGAAAACTGCATCTCGGCCATTATGTCGGCAGCCTCGCCAATCGCGTGAAGCTGCAAGACGACTACGAAACTTATATCCTCATCGCCGACGTGCAGGCGCTGACCGACAATTTCCAGACCCCGGAAATGCTGCGCGCCAATATCCGCGAAGTGGTGCTTGATTACTTAGCCGTGGGCCTCGACCCCAAAAAGTGCGCCTTCGTCATCCAGTCGTTGGTGCCCGAAATTGCCGAACTGACGATTTTTTACATGAACCTGGTCACCGTGGCACGCCTCGAACGCAACCCCACCGTGAAAGACGAAATGAAGCAGAAGGGCTTCGGCGACAACGTGAACGCCGGGTTCTTGTGCTACCCCATTTCCCAGGCCGCCGATATAACAGCTTTTGGCGCCCACCTGGTGCCGGTCGGAGAAGACCAGCGCCCGATGATCGAGCAAACCCAGGAAATTGTGGACCGTTTCAACCGTCTTTATGGCGAGGACAAGGAAACCGATTCCGGCATTCTGGTGCGCCCTGAAGGCATGTATGCCGAATTCGGCCGCCTGCCCGGCACCGACGGTGCGGCCAAGATGAGCAAAACCGTGGGCAACGTCATCAGCCTGAGTGACGATGAAGCCACCGTCACCCAGAAAGTGATGGGCATGTATACCGACCCCAACCGCCTCACCGGCCGCGAACCCGGCAACGTGGAAGGCAACCCGGTGTTCACCTATCACGACGCCTTCAACCCCGATAAAGAGCGCGTCGCCGAATTGAAAGAGCTGTATCGCAAGGGCGGCGAAAACGAAAAAGGCAAGCCGCTGCTGGGCGACGTACAGGTGAAGCGCGAATTGGCCGTGGCCCTCAACGCCTTCCTGGAACCGATTCGCACCCGCCGCGAAGAGTTCGCCCGCGATGAAAACCTGGTATGGGACGTCGTGCAAGACGGCACCGCCCGCGGCCACCAGCGCGCCGCCGAAGTGATGGACGCCGTGCGTGGTGCGATGAAGATTGATTATCTGAAAAGCTGATTCCCTATAAATCAGTTAAAATTGAAGCCGTTCAAATTCAATTATCCCACTTAAAAAATGCGTTTATCTCCCGCTGAAGTCGATCATATTGCCCTGCTCTCACGTCTGGAACTATCCGAGGCCGAACGTGAGCGTGCCGCCACAGAACTGACCCAGATTCTCAGCTATTTTGAAAAGCTGGCCGAACTCGATACCGAAAACGTCGAGCCGACCGCGCAGGTCATACCCACCGTGAACGTGCTGCGCGAAGACACCGTGCGTCCCTCGCTGGCTCCGGCTGCTGCTTTGCAGAATGCGCCGGAATCGGCCGACAATATGTTCCAGGTTCCCCGCGTGGTCGAAGCCGAATAAGAACGACAGTTGATAATGGAAAATTGAAAGTGGAAAATACCTCATTTTCAATTTTTCATTCTCCATTTTCCACTAAAACAGAATGCCTCTTACCGATCTTTCCGCCTTTCAGATTGCCACTCAAATTAAGCAGAAGAAGCTCTCCTGCCGCGAAGTGACCGATGAATTTTTGGCGCGCATTGAAGCTGTCGAGCCGCGTGTCAAGTCGTTCGTTACCGTAACCGCCGATGAAGCACGCCAGCGCGCTGACATGCTCGATAGGCGTGTGGCAGCCGGTGACGACATCGGCCTGCTGGGCGGCGTGCCGATTGCAGTGAAAGACCTCATCAGCACTAAAGGCGTGCGCACCACCTGCTCCTCGAAGATGCTGGAAAACTTCGTACCGCCCTACGACGCGCACGTGGCCGAACGCATCGCCGGTGAAGGCGCCATCACCATCGGCAAGGCCAACATGGACGAATTCGCCATGGGCTCTTCCACCGAAAACTCGGCCTTCTTCCCCACTCGCAATCCGTGGGACCTAGACCGTGTTCCCGGTGGCAGTTCGGGCGGCAGCACCGCTGCGGTGGCCGCGCTTGAAGCGCCTATTTCGCTGGGTTCGGATACCGGCGGCTCGATCCGCCAACCCGCCGCCTACTGCGGCTGCGTGGGCCTCAAGCCGACCTACGGCCTAGTCTCGCGTTTTGGCCTGATTGCCTTCGCTTCCTCGCTCGATCAAATTGGCCCCATCGCCAACGATGTACGCGACACCGCGCTCACCCTGCAGGCGATTGCCGGACACGATCAGCGCGATTCGACTTCCATCAAACGCCCGGTGCCTAACTACCTGGATGCGCTCACGGGCAACATCAAAGGTTTGCGCGTAGGCGTTCCTAAAGAGTATTTCGCACAAGGCGTAGAAGGTTACGTGCAAGATTCTGTGCGCACCGCTATCGACAAGTTAGCCGAACTGGGCGCAGAAATCGTGGAAGTATCGATGCCCTCCACCGAATATGCGCTGGCGACCTACTATATCATTGCGCCCAGCGAAGCCAGCTCGAACCTGGCCCGCTACGACGGCGTACAATACGGCCTGCGCGTGCTCGATCCGGGCGACGACGTGGTGGCGATGTACTCAAAGACCCGCGCCGCTGGTTTTGGCCACGAGGTGCAACACCGCATCATGATCGGCACCCACGCGCTGAGTTCGGGCTTCTACGACGCCTACTACTCCAAAGCCCAGAAAGTGCGCACTCTGATTCGCCGCGAGTTTGAAGCCGCCTTTGAAAAGTGCGATGTATTGGCCACCCCCACCGCGCCGACCGTGGCTTTCAAAATCGGTGAAAAGACCGCAGATCCGTTCGCCATGAAGCTGGCCGATACCTGCACCATCCCGGTGAATATGGCCGGTTTGCCCGCTATTTCGCTGCCTTGCGGCTTCCACGAAGGGTTGCCTATCGGCTTGCAGTTGATTGGCAATTTGCTGGATGAAAGCACGATTCTGCGCACCGCCCATGCTTACGAGCAAGCCACAGAATGGCACAAAAAGCGCGCCGCGCTTTAATTGAACTCACATGAAAGTAGCGGTATTCGGCACTAAACCATACGACCGGAAGTTCCTGGAAGCAGCCGCTTCGGGTGCAGGCCACGAGCTGACGTTTCTGGAACCGCGCCTTTCGGCTGAAACGGCAGCGTTAGCCGAAGGGCACGAAGCGGTCTGTGTCTTCGTCCACGACAAGCTAAGCCGTGAAGCATTGCAGACCTTGCATGAGGGCGGCACGCGCTTCGTGGCGCTCCGCTGTGCCGGATTTAACAATGTCGACCTGGAAGCGGCCAGGGAATTGGGAATCGGTGTAGCGCGCGTTCCGGCCTACTCGCCTTATGCTGTGGCCGAACATGCAGTGGGTCTCATCCTGTCGCTCAACCGCAAGCTGCATCGCGCCTATAATCGCGCACGTGAAGGTAACTTCGCGCTCGAAGGTTTGTTGGGTTTCGATATTCACGGCAAAACTGTGGGCGTGGTCGGCATCGGGCGCATCGGGCATGCTTTCGCTAACATCATGCGCGGTTTTGGCTGCCGGGTGCTGGTGCATGATGCTTTCACTACCAACGACGAATTCGAGAACGTTTCGTTGGAACAGTTGCTGCGCGAATCGGATATCGTGAGCCTGCACTGCCCGCTCACGCCGGAAACTTTTCATCTCATCAATACGCAAACCATCGCGCAGATGAAACCAGGCGCGATGCTCATCAACACCAGCCGCGGCGGGCTTGTCGATGCGGTTGCCGTCCTGGAACCGTTACGCTCGGGGCATTTGAGTGCATTAGGGCTGGATGTTTACGAAGAAGAGGACGGCATCTTCTACGAAGACCACGGCGGAGCGGTTTGGGGCGATGACACGCTGATGCTTTTGATGGCGTTTCCCAACGTGCTCATCACCGGTCATCAGGCGTTTTTCACCCGCGAAGCGTTGGAAAACATCGCCCACACCACGATGGAAAACCTGTCGCAGTGGGAAAAAAGCGGCACTTGTGCCAATTGTGTTAGCAGCGATTAGGGAATCTGTAAAATAAATTATTCGTGGTGGCTCCGGCCTCCGTGCCTGAAACTCACTCCGGCACGGAGGCCGGAGCCACCAGCAGTAGAATTGAAATTATGTCTAAATACGAAATCGTCATCGGCATGGAAGCCCACGCCGAGCTTTTAACCGAAACCAAACAGTTCTGCGGTTGCGCCAACGAGCCGCTCTCGGCGCCCAACACCAATGTGTGCCCGGTGTGCCTGGGTTTCCCCGGTTCGCTGCCGGTGCTCAATAAAAAGGGCGTCGATCTTTCGCTGCGCACGGTTTTGGCTTTCAATTCCGATATCAACCGCCGCAACTTCTTCGAGCGCAAGAACTATTTTTATCCCGACCTGCCCAAGGCCTTCCAGACCACCCAGATGGCCCAGCCGCTGGGTGAAGGCGGCGTCATTGAAATCGAAGTGCCCCAGCCCGACGGCACGGTCGAGGTCAAGAGCGTGAGTCTGCACGACGTGCACATGGAAGAAGACACCGGCAAATCGTCGCACGGCGAAGCGATCGGCGACCCCTATTCGAGCCTGATCGACTTCAATCGCAGCGGTGTTCCCTTGCTGGAAATCGTTTCCAACCCCGACATGCGCAGCGTGGAAGAAGCCGAAGCCTACATGACGACGTTGCGCCAGATTCTGCTCTATCTGGAAGTCTCCGACTGTAAGATGGAACAGGGCCGCTTGCGCTTTGAAGCCAGCGTTTCGCTGCGCAAATCGACCGAAGACCCCTACGGCACCCGCGTGGAGATCAAGAACCTCAACTCCATCAAGAGCGTGCGCGACGCCCTGCGCGCCGAGATTGCACGCCAGACCAAAGAGCTGGACGCTGGAAACATCATCGAGCAAGCCACTATGTTGTGGGATGAAGCCAGCGGCACCACGCAAAAGATGCGCTCCAAGGAACACGCGCACGATTATCGCTACTTCCCCGAACCCGACCTGGCCCCACTGGAAATCGACGATGCCTGGCTCGAACGCGTGAAGGCTTCGATGCCGGAATTGCCGCGCGCGCGCAAGTTGCGCTTCATCGAACTCGGCCTCACTCCTTATGAAGCCTCGGTGCTGACATCGACCCGTGAAATCGCCGATTATTTTGAAGTTGCGCTCGAAGGCTATTACAAGCCGAAAGTCATCTCCAACTGGCTCGCCAACGAGTTACTGGGTCGCCTGAACGCCGAAAACGTGAACATTGCCCAGTCACCGGTTGCGCCGGTGCAGTTGCGCGATTTGGTGCGTTTAATCGATGCGGGCACAATCTCGGGTAAAATCGCCAAGGAAGTCTTCGACGAAATGTTCGTCAGCGGCAAGGATGCCGGTGTCATCGTGGAAGAAAAAGGCTTGACGCAGGTTTCGGATACCGGCGAACTGGAAGCGGTGTGCCGCAAGGTGCTTGAAGCCAATCCCAAAGCTGTGGAAGACTTTTTAGGCGGCAAGGAAAAATCCTTCGGTTCTCTGGTCGGTGGCGTAATGAAAGAGACCAAAGGCCGCGCCAACCCCGGTCTGGTCAACGAACTGCTGCGCGCCGAGTTGGAAAAGCTCCGCAGTTAAGAGGATAAAAACGCCATGAACGATCAGGACGAATTTCCCGCATATAACGAACCACTACCGCCCCTGCGGCCCAAGAGTGGGAGTTTAGAGCAGCCCGATCCCGTCACTGGTGAAACGACCGACTTCGACTCTGTCCTGCCTTCCGGCCCGCCGCCGGTAATTGGTTGGTATAAAGTCTATGCCGGGTTCATGGCGTTACTTTATTTGTTGACCGCTATTGGCGGCTTTTATGTCATCAAAAACCTGGCAGCCATCCAGGCTGTCCTAACTGGCTTTACACCAGAAGAGTTGAAAATCCGCGCCTTCGTGACGCTTGCCATCGGCATAGTCCTCTTCACTTCGTATGTCACAGCGCTTCTGCTTCCTAACACGCCGGGGGTCTGGGTATTCCACACTATCCTGATCGGAGTGGGCCTGAGCAGTTGCTGCCTGTGGCCGGCGACCATCCCCATGATGATCGCCTGGCTCAAGCCTGAAACCCAGCGCTGGTTCGGGCGCAAGCCCAATGGGAATCAACCTCACGATCCCGACGCTCCTCTGCCACCGATTCCAACCGCCTGAACTCCTCCCCATGCCTGCTCGTTATCAAACCATCGTTATTGGCCTGGGCGGTATCGGGAGTGCCGTCCTCTACCACATGACCAAATTGGGCCAGGGCGTACTGGGCATCGATCAGTTCACGGTTCCCCACCCTCACGGCTCCACACACGGCGGAACACGCATCACCCGACTGGCCAATGGCGAAGGCGACTTCCACACGAAACTAGCCCTACGCTCTCAGATACTTTGGAAGGAAGCGCAAACTCAAGTCGGCTACGAACTGCTTAATCAGTGTGGCGGTATTATTGTCAGCAACAATTCTGGTGGCAGCTTCAACAACACCGACAACTACTTCGCCCAAACGCTTGAAGCCGCAGCAAAATTCGATATCGCGCACGAACTTTGGGATGCAAAAACTGCAGCACAAAAATATCCACAACTACGCTTCCAAAGCGAGGAAACAATTTATTACGAACCGGGTTCAGGATTTCTGCGACCCGAAGCCTGCATCAAAGCCCATCTGGAATTAGCTCAGGCTAGTGGTGCCGAAGTTGCCCAGAGGCTTGAAGTTCTCAGCATTGAAGAAACCGCTCATGGGATTCGGCTCCAAACTGCGCAGGACACTCTTCTGGCCGATCAGGTAATTCTCTCTGCCGGACCGTGGATTGGGAAAATGCTGCCCGAATACGGGCAGTTATTCGAGATTATCCGACAGATTACCTTCTGGTTCGATGTCGATGACTGGCAAAATTTTACGCCAGGAACCTTCCCGGTTTTCATTCGCCCGTCACGCCACGGCCAGAAAGGAATTTACGGTTTTCCCGCCATCGACGGCCAAAGCGGCGGCATTAAGATCGCCAGCGAATATCTGGCAAAACCGACTTCCACCGCTGCAATCGACCGCACCGTGCATCGGGAAGAGATTGAAGAAATCTACCACCAGGACATTCAACCGCATTTCAACGGCGTTTCCCCAACCTGCGTTCATGCCGCTACTTGCGTTTTCACGAATACGCCGGATTATGGTTTCGTTATAGATCGGCATCCGCAAATGAAATCGCTGGTAATCGCTTCCCCATGCTCGGGTTACGGCTTCAAGTTCGCTCCCGCATTGGGCGAGGTAATAGCGCAGTTTGCACTAAACCAAAAAGCGGCCCCCGACCCCGAGCGTTTTTCGCTCAAAAGGTTGGAGACCGCTTCGTAACTGCTGACGGCCCTAATTTTGGAGTGCGGTGACTTGTCACCGCGAGGACATAATCGCGACGTCTGCGTTACAATTCAACATGACACAGCGCGGTGACAAGTCACCGCACTCCAAAACAGGCCATTACTTGCCAAACGTATAGCCCGCCTGTACAAAGACGCGGGGCTGTGTTTCGTGCGGTGTATTGATGCCCTGACGCATCATACCAGCACTCAACGAATAGGCTTTATCTCGCGGGCTGTAACGCAAGCCGACGGCATAGGGAAACTTCGGGTGAGGGCCAAAGGTGCCATCGGTGTTTTTGCTGCCAATCTCACCAATCAAACGTAAGTCACCAGTCCGGGTCAACGGCACTTCCACACCGGCAAAAGCTGATATTTTAGAAAACTTCTCGTTTGGCTCACCTTGACGCAGATCGGTAAAACGATCAACACGCAGCCCCAAAGTCCCCACGATACCAGACCGTGCGGCACTGCGATTAAACGACTTGGTTGCCGCTACATAAGCATGGAGATTACTCAGCAAAGCACGGTCGTAACCAGCGCCGATAGCCACCTGCAACCCCTTCTCCTGGTTGTTGAGAAGACGGTATTTGGTGCCCAGCGCAAAACCGTTGCGATCCCAGTCGCTCCACTGTGATTCGCCCACATCGAAGCGATTGATGCCGCCGCTCACTTCCCATTTTTCGCCAGCAGCAATAGCCCCATAAACACCGTAGAGGGTATCGTCGTAATCGGTGCCAAAATCGTAATAGTTGGCCTGAATACGCGGCTGGCCTTTTTGCACCACTTCTGCGGTGGGGTTAAGGAAAAGACCGGT
>Ga0209369_1000572_pt1 | contig 39061 bp, 36 predicted proteins | sample EBPBio142010_DNA_FD_185865 | JGI IMG/M metagenome (GOLD analysis project Ga0209369, IMG submission 185865) | Wastewater treatment Type I Accumulibacter community from EBPR Bioreactor in Madison, WI, USA - Reactor 1_10/4/2010_ DNA (SPAdes)... | ecosystem: Engineered > Bioreactor > EBPR >... | reverse complement strand
GGCACCACCGCCTCAAGCAACGCGGCCGGTGGCGCTACACCCTCACCCCGGACGGCACCGTCGAATGGGTCTCACCCACGGGCAAGAAACGCATCACCCACGCCGACCACACCATCTGGCCACCACCACCGCCGAAACCCAGAACCCAGGACCGGGGCCCGGCCAACCACCGCGAACTCCTCCTCCAATCCGTCGCGCCCCCGGTGAGCGCACCACCCATCGACTGGGGCGAACCACCGTTCTAGTGCTCGGTGCGCCCGCATGGTGGCGGGAGCGAACGGCATTCGGACGGCTCTCTAGACTGGACCCCATGCGAATCGGAGTCTTCGGAGCGACCGGCCAGGTCGGCAACGTCATGCGCACCCTGCTGCACGAGCGGAACTTCCCGGTCGAGCAGATCCGCTACTTCGCGTCCGCGCGGTCCGCGGGCTCGACGTTGCCGTGGGGCGACACCGAGATCACCGTCGAGGACACCGCGACCGCGGACTTCTCCGGCCTCGACATCGCCCTGTTCTCCAACGGGGGTTCGACGTCGAAGGAGTGGGCGCCCCGCGTCGCCGCTGCCGGCGCCGTCGTCATCGACAACTCCAGCGCGTGGCGCAAGGACCCCGACGTCCCGCTCGTCGTCTCCGAGGTCAACCCGGAAGACCTCGACGTCATCCCCAAGGGGATCGTCGCCAACCCCAACTGCACGACGATGGCCGCGATGCCGGTGCTCAAGCCGCTGCACGACCTCGCCGGGCTCGTGCGTCTGCACGTCAGCAGCTACCAGGCCGTCTCCGGCTCCGGTGGTGTCGGCCTCACCGAGCTCGACAGCCAGCTGCGCGGCGGCTACGCCGCAGGCGACCCCAAGGGGCTCGCGCTCGACGGGTCGGCACTCACCCTTCCCGCGCCCCAGGTGTATGCCGTGGGCGTCGGGTTCAACGTCGTGCCGCTGGCCGGCTCGATCGTCGACGACGGCTCGCTGGAGACCGACGAGGAGCAGAAGCTTCGCAACGAGTCGCGCAAGATCCTGCACGTCCCCGACCTGCGCGTCTCGGGCACCTGCGTGCGCGTGCCGGTGTTCTCCGGCCACAGCCTCGCGATCCACGCCGAGTTCGCCGGTGACATCAGCGTCGAGCAGGCCCTCGAGGCGCTCGGCCAGGCGCCCGGCGTCATCGTCACCGACGTCCCGAACCCGCTCATGGCCACCGGTCGCGACGAGGTCTTCGTCGGTCGCGTGCGCGCCGACCAAGCAGCCCCCGAGGGCAAGGGTCTGAACCTGTTCGTCGTCGGCGACAACCTGCGCAAGGGTGCGGCCCTGAACGCCGTTCAGGTTGCGGAGGAACTGCTCAAGCGTCGCTGACCACGCCGCTGAGTCGTGAAACCGCTGACGCGCGCTTGTTGACCCCTAGAGTTGCGTCATGACTTCCGAGGACGAGTTCCACGCCGCAGTCGAGCAGGTCAAGACCCTCGTGGTCGACCCGGGCAACAGCGTCAAGCTTCAGCTCTACGCCCTCTACAAGCAGGCCACCGAGGGTGACGTCACGGGCAAGCGCCCCGGCTTCACCAACCCCGTCGGCCGGGCGAAGTACGACGCCTGGGCCGAGCAGGAGGGCCTGAGCGCCGAGGAGGCACGCAGCGAGTACGTCACGCTCGTGCACTCGCTCATGGCCTGAGGCGCGTCAGCGCAGGTCCGTCACCAGGTGCGTCCAGGTCTGCGTGACCTCCATGCCGACCTTGCGGTAGAGGTCGAGCGCACCCGTGCGTGAGTCGGTCGACAGCTCGCTGCGCGTCGCGCCCTCCTCGCGGGCCCGTTCGAAGGCGTCGGCCAGCATCGCCTGGGCCAGCCCCTTCCCGCGGTGCCGAGGGTCCACCGCGAGCTGGTAGAGGTAGCCCGTTGCCTGCATGTCCAGGATCGTGAACGAGGCTCCGACGACCTCACCCTCGTGCTCGACGATCCGCAGCTGCCAGGGCTGGGTGCCGGGTCGGCGCACCGTCGTCGCCGCCCAGTCGGCGAAGCTCTCCCGCTCGCGCCCCTCCCACTCGTCGAACGCCTGCTGGATCACCTCGTAGGCGGCCCGCTCCCGCCGCGCGTCGGGACAGTGACCGAGCGTGTATCCCGGCGGGAGCGGGCGCTGCTCGATCTCCGCGCCGGCCGGCAGGGCCAGCACCCACGAGGTGTGTCCGAGGCGGTACCCGCGGTTCAGGAACAGCCGCTGCGCGACCGAGCCCTCAGGCGTCGTCTGGCCGACCGTGGCCGCCCCCAGTTCGCGGGCCCGGGCCTCGGTCCAGTCCACGAGCCACGAGCCGATGCCGCGACCGCGCACGTCGGGGTGCACGGCACCCTCGGCCCGGGTGCCGCCGCGGGTGACCTCGGCAGCCGCGACGACGTGCCCGTTCTCGAAGAGCCCGATGCTGTCGTGCGCCAGGTCGAAGCTCGGCCGCGACCAGTCGCCGGCGAGGTCCTCCGGCTCGATGGCGAGGTGGCCGGCATCCGCGATCTCAGCGGCCGCGTAGACGGCATACACCTCGTCGAGGTCAGTGGGCGTCAGCGGGCGTGCGGTCAGGCCGGCGGGCGGGGGCGGGGTCGTCATGGTCCAACTCTGTCACCCCACGCAAGGTCAGGTGCAGCCCCAGGCTGAGCTCCCACAGGAAGATCGGCAGCGTCGCGACGACACTCCACGGCGACAGCTGGTCGAACACCCCGACGAGCGTCGCCAGCGTGCTCGCGAACAGCAGTGGCGCGCCGATGAGGCCGAGCAGCGGGATGCCGCGCGGCACGAGCCGGGCGCGGTAGAGAGCGGTGCCGAGCACGGCGGCGTTGACCGAGGCGAGCAGCCCCGGCGCCAGCAGGAACGTGGCGTCGCGCAGCGAGACGAGTGACTGTGACGCTGCGACGAGGGTTTCATCGGATGCCGTGCCGGGGTCGCGTCGCAAGGTCACCACCGCGACCAGCGCCAGCGCGCCGATCCCCAGGGTGGCGCCCTCGAGCAGCCGCGAGGCGACGAAGCCGATGGCAAGCGTCTGGTGTCGCCGACGGATGATCGGGTAGAGCGCCACCGCCGTGCCGATCGCCGCGGCGACGTTGACGAGGTCGAGGACGATGCCGAACACCACCCGGGTCTGCGGCCCGTCGCCGAGGACGTACTCGGGCTGGGTGAGGATCGGCTGGATGAGGGCCAGTGCGGGGATCGAGGACACGATCGTCGCGAGGTAGAGCAGCCCGGCGGCCAGGGCTGAGCGTCGGGTGGGGGTCATGGATGGCTCCTTCTGCATAAACGTGTACGACGTACACCTGAGAATGCGATGACCATAGGTGTACGGTGTACGCGTGTCAAGCAGCAAGCGCCCCCGGCTCCAGCGCCACGACGTCGTCGAGGCCGCGGTGGCCCTCGCCGACGAGGTCGGCATCGACGCGCTGAGCATGCGCACCCTGGCCCAGCGCCTCGACGTCGTCCCCATGGCGCTCTACAAGCACGTGGCCAACAAGGACGAGCTCCTCGACGCGATGGTCGACCATGTCGTGGGCGAGATCGAACCCGCCAGCCCGGACGAGAACTGGCGGCACGGCATCCGATCGCGGATTTTGTCGTCGAGGGCGGCGCTGCTGCGCCATCCGTGGGCGCCCGGGCTCATCGAGACCCGCACCCACGCCTCGCCCGTCGTGCTCGACCACATGGAGGCGATTACCGCGTCGTTTCGTGCCGGGGGGTTCTCGGTCGACCTCACGCACCGCGCCATGCACGCCATCGGTTCCCGGATGTGGGGGTTCACCCAGGAGGTCTTCCCCACACAGGAGCCAGCGCAGGACGAGGCGGCCCGTGAGCAGCAGTTCGACGAGTGGATGAAGCGCTACCCCCGCATCGTCGAGATGGCCACCGAGATCGGCGGTAGTGGTGGGTGCGACGCCCACCAGGAGTTCGAGTTCGCCCTCGACCTCATCCTCGACGGCCTCGAGCGGATCCACCGCGAGACGGTGCGCGACGACGGCTGAGGTGGCTACCGTGGTTCCATGCGCCTGCACGAAATCCCTCGCCACCCGCTCACCTTCGGCCCCAGCCCCCTGCAGCACCTGCGCCGGCTGAGCAACCACCTCGGGGGTGCCCAGGTGTGGGCCAAGCGTGAGGACGTCAACAGCGGCCTCGCGTTCGGTGGCAACAAGGTGCGCAAGCTCGAGTACATCGTCCCCGACGTCCTCGGCAGTGGCGCCGACACTCTCGTGTCCATCGGTGGCTACCAGTCCAACCACACCCGAGCCGTCGCCGCGGTCGCGGCCCACCTGGGCCTCAAGGCCCGCCTCGTGCAGGAGAAGTGGGTGCCCTGGGACGACCCGGTCAACGACAAGGTCGGCAACATCCTGCTCTCCCGGATGATGGGCGCCGACTCGCGCCTGGATCCGGCCGGGTTCGACATCGGCATCCGCGACTCGTGGAAGGACGCCCTGCGCGAGGTCGAGGAGAGCGGCGGCACCGCCTACCCGATTCCCGCCGGTGCCTCCGAGCACCCGCTCGGCGGGGTCGGCTTCGCGAACTGGGCGTTCGAGGTCGCCGAGCAGGAGGAGACGCTCGGCATCCTCTTCGACACCATCGTCGTGTGCACCGTCACCTGCTCGACCCACGCCGGGATGATCGCCGGGTTCGCGGCGCTCGAGGACCTCACCGGGGTGCGCCGTCGGGTCATCGGGATCGACGCCTCGGCCACCCTGGCCAAGACTCGCGACCAGCTCGAGCGCATCGCCCGGCACACGGCCGAGGTCATTGACCTCGGGCGCGACCTGCGCGACGACGAGTTCACCCTGCTCGACGGCTGGGCCGGCGACCTCTACGGCATCCCCGTCGACTCCACGATGGCGGCCATGCGCCTGGGCGCCGAGCTCGAGGCGATGATCACCGACCCCGTGTACGAGGGCAAGTCACTGGCCGGGCTCATCGACCTCGTGCGCGAGCGCGACATCCCCGCCGACTCGACGGTGCTCTTCGCCCACCTGGGTGGTCAGCCCGCGCTGAACGCCTACCACTCACTCTTCCCGGGCACCTGAGCCGGTAGCAGGGGTAGCGGCTACGGAACGACCAGCACGGGCACGGGGGAGTTCCGCACGATCTTCGCGGCGCTCGACCCGAGGAAGACCCGCTGGAGCAGCGACGACGTCGACGACGACCCCACGACGAGCACGTCGCCGCGGTGCCACTCGAGGCGGTCCATGGCCCTGCCCCACGACGTCCCCACGGCCACCTCGCTGGACACCTGGTCGTCGGTGAACCCCAGGGAGTGCAGGTGCTCCACTGCCTCCTTGAGCTCGGCGGTGGCCTGGCGGATCCACTGCTGGTGCACCATCTCCTCGGCTCCGCTGACGGTGTTGGGCCGCATGGTGCGACCGCGCACGGCGTAGGTGACGAGGCGCATCGAGGCATCGACGCGGCGGCAGATCTCGGCGGCGCGGTCGAGCAGCGACCACGTGGCGTCATCGCCACGGAACCCGAGGGTGGCGCGGGTGACCCGCCCCGTAGGCCCGCTCCAGTACCCCTGCGGCGCGATCGCCACCGGCACCCCGGACGAGTGCAGCAGCCGGTCGGTCTTGCTCGTGAGGAAGACCTTGCCGTGCGGCCCCTCGTCGCCGGACCCGACGACGATGAGGCCTGCGTCGAGCTCGGCCGCCCGGTCGAGCAGGGCTTGGGGAACGGAACGCCCCGCGCACCAGCTGGCCTCGCTGACGATGTCCGGGTGCTCTGCGAGCACGTCACGGGCAGCGGATGCCGACCACTCACCTTCCTCTTGCGCCCACAGCTTGAAGTCGCGATCGGTGTCACCGGCGACGGCCGTCGGCCAGGCCTGCGGCACCACCGTGACGGCGTGCACCGAGTCGTTGTTGGACCGGGCGAGCTGGCACGCGAGCTCCACTGCCCCGGTGTCGTCCTGGTGAGGGCTGAACGCCAGCAGGATGGTCACTGGTCCTCCTTACCGCGCGGCTCGGCGATCTCCTCGGGGTCGACGTACGTGTTCAGTGTCGCGTTGCGACGACCGTACGCGAGGTAGAACGCCATCACGATGGCGAGCCAGGCGAGGAAGATGACCCACGTCGTCATCGGCAGACCGATGAGGATCCACACGCAGGCCGCGATGGTCAGCAGGGGCGTCACGGGGTAGCCCGGAATGCGGAAGGGCCGTTCGAGGTCGGCGTGCGTGCGGCGCAGGACGAGGACGCCCAGGGCTACGACCGAGAACGCGACGAGCGTGCCGATCGAGACGGTGTCCCACAGGTAGTCCGAGGGGACGAACCCGGCGATGAGGGCGACGACGATCGCGACGACGATGGTGTTGAAGTTCGGTGCCATCGTCTTGGCGTCGACCTTGGTGAACTTGCGTGAGATGAGCCCGTCACGGCCGATGGCGAACAGGATACGGGTCTGCCCGTAGAGCGTCACGAGGGTCACCGAGAAGATCGAGATGACGGCGCCCGCCGCGAGGACCGTGCCCCAGATGGTCGTGCCCGTGATGTCGTTGAGGATCTGGGAGAGGCCCGCGCTCTGCGCTTCCTCGGTCTCGAACCAGCCGGCTTCCTTGGCAGCGATCCCCGCGAGGGCGACGAGGACGTAGACCGTGGTGACGATGATCAGCGCCCCGATGATCGCCCGGGGGAGCGAGCGCTGCGGGTCCTTGACCTCCTCACCCGCGGTGGCCACGGCATCCAACCCGATGAAGGAGAAGAAGATCGTGCCCGCAGCGGCCGTCACCCCGGCGATGCCCGCCCCGAAGAAGTTGTCGAAGTGGCTGCCGTTCCACGCCGTGAGGCCGATGACGACGAACAGGAGGAGCACGCCGAGCTTGATGACCACCATGATCGAGTTGATCTTGGCGGACTCGGTGGCGCCCCGTAGCAGCAGGAACATGCACATGAAGACGAGCACGACCGCGGGCAGGTTGAGCAGTCCGCCCGTGGGGTCCTCGCCGGGGCCGGCGATGAACGACGTCGACAGCGCCTGCGGGATCTGCACTCCGATCGTGGAGTCGAGCAGCTCGTTGAAGTAGCCGCTCCAGCCGACCGCCACGGCCGCCGTCGCCACGCCGTACTCCAGCAGCACGCACCCGGCGATGATGACCGCGACGAGCTCACCCATCGCGTGGTACGCGTACGAGTACGTGGACCCGCTGACCGGGATGGCGCTGGCGAGCTCGGCGTAGCACAGCGCCGACAGCCCGGCAGCGAGACCGGCGATGAGGAAGCTGATGATCACGGCCGGCCCGGCCTCGGGCACCGACTCGCTGAGCACGAAGAAGATGCCGGTGCCGACGGTGGCACCGACACCGAACATCATCAGCTGGAAGGTCGTGAGGTTGCGAGCGAGCTCTTCACCCTCGTGGTGGTGCTGGCGGAAGACGATCGGCTTGCGCCGCTTGAGCTGTTCGCCCAGTGACATCGACATCGGGTGGTTCCTCCCTCGAGCCCAACACGCCCCATGGCGTCGGCGCTCAACGTAGTGAGTTACCGGCCAGTTCGCGAGGGGGAGACCAGAACTCCTACAGTGGGCGCCATGCCGACCGCCCTCGTGCGCCGTCCGGGCCCCCGCCTCGCCGACGGCATCGTCACCCACATCGACCGTTCGCCCATCGACCTCGACCTCGCGATCGAGCAGTGGACGGCCTACTGCGCGGCACTCGCCGCAGCCGGCTGGGACGTCGTCGAGGTCGAACCCGCCGACGACTGCCCGGATGCCGTGTTCATCGAGGATGCCGTCGTCGTCCACGGCGACCTCGCCGTCATCACCCGCCCGGGGGCCCTCGAGCGGCGCGGGGAGACCGCCGGGGCGGAGCGGGCCGTGCGCGACCTCGGCCTGCGGGTCGTGCGGATCGAGGAGCCGGGCACCCTCGACGGGGGTGACGTCTTGCGCGCCGGTGACACCGCCTACGTCGGGCTCGGCGGCCGGACCAACGGCATCGGCATCCAGCAACTGGCCACCCACCTCAAGGAGTTCGGGGTGCGCGTCCAGGCCGTCCCGGTCACCCGAGCCCTGCACCTGAAGTCGGCCGTCACGGCGCTGCCCGACGGCACCGTCATCGGCTGGGGGCCGGTCGTCGACGACAAGGAGGCCTTCCCCGTCTACGAGGACGTGCCCGAGGAGGGTGGTGCCCATGTCATCGTCGTCGGTGAGGGGCACCTCGTCATGGCGGCGAGCGCGCCGACCACCGCGGCATCCTTGCGCGCCCGAGGGTACGTCGTCGACGAGATCGACATCTCCGAGCTCGAGAAGCTCGAGGGCTGCGTGACCTGCCTGTCGGTGCGGGTGCGCGGCTGACGCGTGTCCGGATGGTGCCCCGGGGTTGGCCGGATGCCGTTCGCGTGGCAGGCTGGCCCCGTGCGCATTGGACGCCTCCTCCTTCGCTGCCGCGGCGGGGCCTGAATCGGCCGCCCCTCGTCGCGGAGTTCGCTGTGCCCGGCTGAGCACCCGCACCGAGACGAAGGCGTGAACACCAGATGATCCACCCCCAGCAGCCCTCCGGGATGCCGACCCAGAAGTACGTGCCGTTCCAGGAGCAGATCCGCGTCGAGCTGCCCGACCGCACGTGGCCCGACCAGGTGATGACCAAGGCGCCGCGCTGGTGCGCGGTCGACCTGCGCGATGGCAACCAGGCGCTCATCGACCCCATGGACGCCGAGCGCAAGATGCGCATGTTCAAGCTGCTCGTGAAGATGGGCTACAAGGAGATCGAGGTCGGTTTCCCGAGCGCCAGCCAGACCGACTTCGACTTCTGCCGTGAGCTGATCGACGGCGGGCACATCCCCGACGACGTCACCATCCAGGTGCTGACGCAGTGCCGCGACCACCTGATCGAGCGCACCTTCGACGCGATCCGGGGCAGCAAGACGGCCATCGTGCACTTCTACAACTCGACCTCGGTGCTGCAGCGCCGGGTGGTGTTCGGCATGAGCGAGGAGGGCATCATCGACATCGCCCTCCAGGGTGCGCGGTTGTGCCGCAAGCTCGAGGAGACCGTGCCCGAGACCGACGTCTACTACGAGTACTCGCCCGAGTCCTACACCGGCACCGAGCTCGAGTTCGCCGTGCGGATCTGCAACGAGGTCATCGCCGTCATCGACCCGACGCCGGACCACAAGATCATCATCAACCTGCCCGCCACCGTCGAGATGGCCACCCCCAACGTCTACGCCGACTCCATCGAGTGGATGGTGCGCCACCTCGACAGGCGCGAGTCCGTCGTCGTCAGCCTGCACCCGCACAACGACCGTGGTGAGGGTGTCGCCGCGGCCGAGCTCGGCTACCTCGCCGGTGCCGACCGCATCGAGGGCTGCCTGTTCGGCAACGGGGAGCGCACGGGCAACGTCTGCCTGGTGACCCTGGGCATGAACCTGTTCAGCCAGGGCATCGACCCGCAGATCGACTTCTCCGACATGGCTGACGTGCGGCGCACCGTCGAGTACTGCACCCAGCTGCCGGTGCACGAGCGGCACCCGTGGGGTGGCGACCTCGTCTACACGGCCTTCTCCGGCTCGCACCAGGACGCCATCAAGAAGGGCTTCGAGGACATGGAGCGGCGCACCGTCGCCGCTGGCACCGACATCGACCACATCGACTGGGGGGTGCCCTACCTGCCGATCGACCCGCACGACATCGGCCGGTCCTACGAGGCCGTCGTGCGGGTCAACAGCCAGTCGGGCAAGGGTGGGGTGTCCTACCTGCTCAAGGCGGAGCACGGGCTGGACCTGCCGCGTCGTCTGCAGGTGGAGTTCAGCCACGTCGTGCAGCGCCGCACCGACGCCGAGGGTGGCGAGCTGTCGGCGTCCGAGATCTGGCAGATGTTCGCCGACGAGTACCTGCACGCCGAGCAGGCGGACCAGCGCTGGGGCCGGTTCGCGCCGGTGCGCTCGACGCTCATCGGCGCCGACGACGGCATGGACCACATCGAGTCGGTGATCACCGACCACGGCAAGCAGGTCGAGATCTCCGGCACCGGCAACGGCCCGATCGCGGCGTTCATCGCGGCCCTCGCGCCGCTCGGCGTCGACGTGCGGGTGCTCGACTACCACGAGCACGCGCTGTCGGCCGGTGGTGACGCCCGGGCGGCCGCCTACGTCGAGTGCGCTGTGGGTGAGCGGGTGCTCTGGGGCGTCGGGCTGCACGAGTCGATCGTCAAGGCCTCGCTGCGCGCGATCATGTCGGCGGTCAACCGGGCCGAGCGTGACGCCGTCGTCCCCGCTTGAGAATTCGGTTCACTCCGGGTCGTCGGCGCAGTTCAGCGCACGCCGGCGACCCGGAACTGCACCGAGATTCGCGGCCCGACGACCTTGGTGGTCTTGGGGACGCAGTGGTCCCAGGTGCGCTGGCACGAGCCACCCATGACCAGCAGGTCCCCGTGGCCGGCAGCGAGGCGCACCGAGGAGCCGCCGCCGCGGGGTCGCAGCACGAGGTCGCGGGGCGCACCGACCGACACGATCGCGACCATCGTGTCCTGGTCGCGTGATCGCCCGATGCGGTCGCCGTGCCACGCGACCGAGTCCTGGCCGTCGCGGTACAGGCACAGGCCGGCGGTGACGAAGGGCTCGCCGAGCTCGCTGTCGTAGTACCGCGAGAGCGCGTCGCGGCACTCGGCGAGTGCAGGGTGGGGGAGCGGGTCCTCGGCGCCGTAGAAGCACTGGAGCCGCGGCACGTCGACGACCGAGTCGTACATCTGGCGTCGCTCGGCCTGCCACGGAACGTCGCGACGCAACGCGGCATACAGCTCGTCCGCGCCGCCGACCCAGCCCGGCATCAGGTCGACCCAGGCGGTGTCGTCGAGCTGGGTTCGGCGCATGGTGTCGATGGGATGGACGATCACCTCGTCGGTCAGGTCGAGCAGCGACCCCTGGAGTCCGGACACGCTCCCACCGTAAAGGTGATTCGAACTGATGTCCACAACCTTGGACACCCCTTGCGGTGCGTGTCCGGATGCCGTGAGGTGGCGGTATGAGCGCCCACCCCTTGTCCGGCTCCGTCGTCGCAGTGCTCGGCGCCTCGGGTGCCCTCGGATCCCGGCTCGCCCGCGGCGCCAGAGATCGCGGTGCTCATGTGGTGCTCGTCGGGCGGGATGCGGAGCGGCTGGGATCGGTGGTTGCCGGTGCCGTGACCGTCGTCGGGGACATCGCGGATGCCGGTCTCGGAGACCGAGTGGTCGCGGCCGCCACCGAGCACCACGGCGGTCTGGACGGGCTCGTCAACGCCGCCGGGGTGGTGGCGTTCGGCCCGCTCCTGGACACCGATGACGCCGTCATCGAGGAGCTCTTCCTCACCAACGCGCTCGGCCCGCTGTTCCTGCTGCGCCGGGTCGTGCCGGCCCTGGCGCAGCGACGAGGTTTCGTCGCCCAGGTCAGCGCCGTCGTCGCCGAGCAGCCATTGCCCGGTATGGCGGCCTATGCCGCGAGCAAGGCGGCGCTGACCGCCGCCGACAAGGCCCTCACCCGCGAACTGCGTCGCTCCGGGGTCGACGTCATCGACATCCGGCCACCGCACACCGAGACCGGCCTGGCCGGGCGTCCGCTTGCGGGGACGGCACCGCCCCTGCCGCAGGGACTGGACCCGGATGCCGTCGCCCGCCAGATCCTGGATGCCGTGGAGTCCGGCCGCCCCGAACTCGCCTCCACCGACTTCGCCTGAGCTCAGCACGACTCCGGCTCGGCGTCGTCGTCCGGTTCCTGCGGATCGGGCGCGATCGACAGGTGCGAGCCGAACGCGGAACCACCCATCGGTGCATAGGCGAACCACCCGAAGCCTTCCCCCGGCGGGGGAGGCGCGTCCCACAACACGTCCTCGCGGGCCGCGGCATCGCGCAGTGCGGCCAGGTCGATGCGCGCCGAGGACTCGGGAACCCCGAGGTGGGACCACTCGACCACGACCTCGAAGAAGTCGCCGTCGGGGATGGGGTACAGCCACCAGGATGACGAGGCTCGGCCCATCTCCCCGACGCCGCCCATCTGCGTGAGTGACACGGTGGGTTCGTCGGCGCCCTTGGCGCCCTCGACCTCCTCGGGCGGAGGCGAGTGCGGGTGCCGGTGACCCAGTCGAGTGCCGTCGGCCAGCCGCACACCGACTCGAGGCTCATGGTCCCTCCAGTGGTGGCGTTGGTCGGTCTGCCGTGGCTGGCTGCCGGGTCGCACCCAGGCGCTGACGTGCAGCTCCAGCCCGCGTCCGAAGCAGGCGGCGTGCGTCACCCGGACGGCGACGTCGTCGCTGCGGAACACGTCGACATCCACGGGCACGATCACCCCGACGATGTGCGACGGCGGTGCCCACGGCAGGTCGACGACCTGCTCCTCCTCGTCGGACAACTCCTCGGGATCGGGCAGTGGCTCGAAGAACGGTGCGTCGCTCATGGGCCAGATCCTGTCAGAGACGCTCGCGAGTCCTGAGCCGCGACGAGGGCTGTCGACATGGTCGACCCAGGTCTGTTGCGCGTTCGCCCCCGGTGCCAGACTGCGATCATGTCCTCGCCCACTCGGGTGGGCCCTGGGAGTGGCCGTGCTCGGCGGGTTCCTCATCGCCAGCCTCGGCGGACCACGCAGACCAACCTCGCGGCCCTCTCGCTCCTGGCCGACGTCGTGGACCGGGTGACGACCGTGGTCACCGACTCGGCCGGCACCGCGATCGCCGGTCTGCAGGCCCAGCCCGGGGGTGCGGCCATCGCCCAGGCCGGCGGTGACGCGATGATCCACGCCAGCCGGCTCACGACCGGCCTGGCCGCCATCGCGCTCGTGGTGGGACTGCTCGCGACGTTCCGGCTGCCGCGCTCAGCCGACTGACCACGTGCGGCGGCACGGCATCCCCGCGATGTCACCGCGAGCACCGACAATGGTGCGGTGCCCCTCTACCGCGACGAGGCGATCGTCCTGCGCACCCAGAAGCTGGGTGAGGCCGACCGCATCGTCACCCTCCTCACCCGACGCCTGGGCAAGGTGCGTGTCGTCGGAAAGGGTGTGCGGCGCACCAAGTCACGCTTCGGCAGCCGGCTCGAGCCCGGCATGCACATCGACGTCCAGTGCTACGAGGGTCGCAACCTCGACACCGTGACCCAGGTCGAGACCCTCGACCCGTGGGGGGATGCCATCGCCCGCGACTACCCGAGCTACACCGCCGCGACCGCCGTGCTCGAGACCTGCGACCGGCTCACCGAGGAACGCGAACCCGCCCTTCAGCAGTACCTCCTGCTCGCCGGCGCGGTCCGTTCCCTGGCCGGCCGCGAGCACGACCCGAACCTCGTGCTCGACGCCTACCTGCTGCGCTCGCTCGCCGTCGCAGGTTGGGCGCCGAGCTTCCACGACTGCGCCAAGTGCGGCGCACCCGGCCCACACCGCGGGTTCCACGTCGTCGCGGGTGGGGCGGTGTGCCCGAGCTGTCGTCCACCGGGATCGGCCGCCCCGGCCCCCGAGACCCTGCTGCTGCTCTCGGCGCTGCTCGCCGGCGACTGGGCCATCGCCGACGCCTCGGACCTGCGCCACCGCCGTGAGGGCAGTGGCCTGACCGCAGCCTTCCTGCAGTGGCACATCGAACGCGGCATCCGAAGCCTCCGTATGGTGGAGCGGTGAGCGCGCCCACCCCGTACCCGCCGCCGTTCCCGCACCCGAGCGGGGCCCGCCCCCCGGCCATCGCACCGGACCGGATGCCGCGCCACGTCGCCGTCGTCATGGACGGCAACGGGCGCTGGGCCAACCAGAGGGGCCTGCCGCGCACCAAGGGACACGAGGCCGGCGAGGCCGCCCTGCTCGACGTCGTCGCCGGAGCCATCGAGGTCGGCGTCACCCACCTGTCGGCCTACGCCTTCTCCACGGAGAACTGGAAGCGCAGCCCCGACGAGGTGAAGTTCCTCATGGGCTTCAACCGCGACGTCATCCGCCGGCGCCGCGACCAGCTGCACGAGTGGGGCGTGCGCATGCGCTGGGTCGGGCGCCGCCCGCGCCTGTGGGGATCGGTCATCAAGGAGCTCGAGGTGGCCCAGGAGCTCACCCGCCACAACACCGGCCTCACCCTGTACTTCTGCGTCAACTACGGGGGGCGCGCCGAGCTCGGGGATGCCGTGCAGCGCCTCGCCGAGGACGTCGCCAAGGGTCGGCTCAAGGCGCGATCGGTCGACGAGCGCACCATCGCCCGCTACCTGCCCGAGCCCGACATGCCCGATGTCGACCTGTTCGTGCGCAGCTCGGGGGAGCAGCGCACGAGCAACTTCCTGCTCTGGCAGAGCGCCTACGCCGAGATGGTCTTCCAGAACCGGCTGTGGCCCGACTACGACCGGCGCGACCTGTGGGAGGCCATCCAGCTCTACGTCGATCGCGAGCGTCGCTACGGCGGCGCCATCGACCTACCAGAGACTACGAGCTAGCCCTCGAGCAGGCGGCGCAGAGGCCGTCGATCTCGACGGTGTGCCGCACCTGGGTGAATCCGTTGGCCGCGGCGACCGCCTCGGCCCAGCGCTCGACGGCATCCCCGGTCACCTCGACCGCGAGGCCGCACGAGCGGCACACGACGTGGTGGTGGTGGTGCGTGGTCGCGCACGAGCGATAGACGGCTTCACCCTCGGCGGTGCGGATGACGTCGAGCTCGCCCTCGGCTGCCATGGCCTGCAGGTTGCGGTAGACGGTCGCGAGCCCCACCTTGGTGCCCGACCCGGCCATGGCGGCGTGGATGTCCTGGGCCGAACGGAACTCCGGGGAGCCGTCGAGGGCCTGCGCGATGGCCGAGCGTTGCCGGGTCGGGCGCCGCTCGGTCTGGGTCTGCTGGATCTGGTCGGTCATCGTGTCTCCGCCCCGGCTCGGTGCTGCTCGTCGTCGTGGCCATGTTCGTCGTGGCCGTGTTCGTCGTAGTGCCCCTCGTGCGCCGCGTGGCGGTGCCCGTCGTGCAGGTAGTCGACGTGGTCGTCGTGCTCCACCGCGCGGTGCCCGCAGTCGGGCCCGTGTTCGTGGTCGTGCCGTTCGGCCCGGTCGTGGGCGGCCCGTCGGAGGCGGGCGACCACCGCGGTCGCGACGCTCGCCGTCACGAAGGCGCCCACGGCCAACAGCACGATCGTTCCGCCGGAGGGCGTCTCGGCCGCGTAGGACACCAGCACCCCACCGACGCTGCTCAGCACCCCGATGAGCACTGCCCACCACAGCCCGGAGCGGAAGCTGCGTGCGAACAGCTGTGACGTCGCGTTCGGCAGGATCATCAGCGCGCTGATGAGCAGCAGACCGACGACCCGCATGGACACGACGACGGTGACCGCGGTGAGCACGGCGAGCACGAGGTTGTAGCGCAGGACGGGGATGCCGGCTGCGCGCGCGTACTCCTCGTCGTTGGCCACGGCGAAGAACCGCTGCCGCAGCACGAGGGTGGCCGTCAGCACGACGGCCGCGAGCACGCCGAACACGATGATGTCGGTGCGGCTCGTGGTGAGGATCGCGCCGAAGAGGTAGCCGGTGAGGTTGGCCGGCGTGCGGCTGCTGGAGCGGGAGATGAGCACGACGCCGAGCGCGATGCCCCCGTAGAACATCACCGCGAGGGCGGTGTCGCCGGTCGTGCGCCCCGATGCCCGGATCAGCTCGATCGCGACCGCAGCGAGCACCGCGGCGATGAGCGCGGTCAGCACCGGCTCCTGCCCGGTGAGCACACCGACCGCCACCCCGGCGAGGGCGACGTGCCCCATGCCGTCACCGATGAGGGACATGCGGCGTTGGACGAGGAACACCCCGACCAGGGGTGCCGCGAACCCGGCGAGCAGGGCCGCCAGCAGCGCCTGGCGCATGAAGTCGAGGGCGAGGAGGTCGCTCACGGCGTCACCTCCCGTGGGGTCGGGTCCAGCGGAGCTGCCCCGATGACGTGTCCGCGCCGAGGGGAGTCGTCGTCGGGGTGGTGGTGGTCGGAGCCGACGGCGTGCCGTCGAAGGTGGTCCGAGTAGGCGGTGGGGGTGCCGTCGAAGTCGATGTGACCGGCATCCAGACACACGATGCGGGTGACGACGCGCTCCAGGGCCTCGAGCTCGTGGGTGACGACGAGCATCGAGGTGCCCCGGTCGGCCAGTCGCTGCAGCACCAGCGCCAGCGCCTCCTGGTTCGCGTGGTCGACCCCGGCGGTGGGCTCGTCCATGACGAGCATGTCGGGGCGCCCGGCGAGGGCCCGCGCGATGAGGACCCGCCGCTGCTGCCCACCGGAGAGTGCGGCGACCTCCTCGTGGGCGCGATCGGCCAGGCCGACGTCGGCGATCGCCTCGCGCACGATGGCCTGGTCCTGCCGGGACTGCGGCTTCCACCACGGCCGGTGGGGCAGGCGCCCGACCTCGACGATCTCGGTGACCGTCGCCCGCACGGATGCCGACAGCGAGTGTCGCTGCGGCACGTACCCGAGGCGGGTGTACTGGTCGAACTCGTCGAGCGGGGTGTCGAAGAGCTCGACGTCACCGCCCTGGCGGGTGCTCAGGCCGAGGATGCCGCGTACGAGCGTGGACTTGCCCGACCCGTTCGGGCCGAGCAGGGCCACGACCTCACCCGCCCGGACCGTGAGGTCGACCCCGGACACGACCGTGCGGTCGGCGTACCCGAAGGAGGCCGACCGCAGTCGCACGAGCGTGGGGCTGGTCATGAACAGCCCTGGCCCTCGCGCAGGGTCATCAGGTTGGCGCGCATGACCTCAAGGTAGTCCGAGCCGGGGGAGGCATCGGTGAGTCCTTCGAGGGGGTCGAGCACGGCCACCTTGGCACCGGTCTCGCGGGCGATCGTCTCGGCGAGCGCGGGGGACACGAGCGTCTCGGCGTAGACGGTGCTCACCCCGCTCTCGCGGACGTGGCTGACGAGGTCGCGCAGCGCGGCGGCGTCGGGTTCGGCGTCGGGAGAGATGCCGGCGATGCCCTCCTGGCCCAGGCCGTAGCGGGTGGCGAGGTAGCCGAACGCGGCGTGCCCGGTGACGAGTTCCTTGCTCTCGCAGGTCTTCAGCCCGGCGGTGAACTCCTCGTCGAGCGTGGTCAGGTCGCTCGCCAGGGCGGCGGCGTTGGCCGTGTACGTCGCCGCGTTCGCCGGATCGGCCTTCGCGAAGCGCTCGCCGACGGTCGTCGCGACCGCGGCCATGCGGGTCGGGTCGAGCCAGAAGTGCAGGTCCACCACGCCGTCCGCGGCGTGCCCGGCGTGCTCGTCCGCGCTCTCCCCGGCGTGGTCGTGGCCGTCGTCGGCGCCGGTGACGATGAGGTTCGCGGGCTGCGTGACGTCGAGGGCGGCATCCGCGGCCTGGGTCTTCACGGCATCGTCGACGGCCGGCTGGAAGCCGGCGAGGTACAAGACGGCCTTGGCCTGCGACAGCTGGGCGACGGCCTTCGGCGTGAGCTCGAGGTCGTGCGGCTCGGTGCCGGGCCTGGTCAGCGTCGACACCTCGACGAGGTCGCCGCCGACGCGCTCCGCGACGAACTGGAGGGGGTAGAAGGCGGCCGTGACCGGCATCCGCTCTGCTCCGTCGGTGCCCGACGCCCCATCGGTGCCGCTGTCACCACACCCGGCGAGCACGAGGGCGGAGGACAGGACAGCAACAGCAAGAGCCTTCATGACAATCATTCTCAATCATGGTGAGAATGATTGTCAAAACCGTCAGCCGCGCGGAACCGCCTGGGTGATGGCGATCGCAGCCATCATGACGACGACTGCCACCCGCATCATCCGCTCGGGCATGCTCAGGCGTGGCCACGCGAGGGCACCGATCCACGCGAGCAGGAGCACCACGAGGACGATGAGCACCCAGCCCCAGCCGGGGATGAGGAGGCCGGCGATGACCAGGCCGAGGATGGCCAGGAAGGGCACGAACCGCGGGAGCGAACTGATGTACGTCAGCGCCGGGAGGCTGGCGCGCTCGAAGGACTCACGAAGGCTGGACACGGTGCACCAGCCTACGCGCGGCGAGGCTCAGGCCCCGCACGGGCCGGTTCGGCTGCGGGGCACCTCCCCGGATAGCCTTGCCGCCATGGCCGCTCCCACCTCCGTCGTCGACACCGTCGTCTCCCTCTGCAAGCGTCGGGGGTTCGTCTTCCCCTGTGGCGAGATCTACGGCGGTACGCGCTCGGCCTGGGACTACGGGCCGCTCGGCGTCGAGCTCAAGGAGAACATCAAGCGCCAGTGGTGGCGTTCGATGGTCACCGCCCGCGAAGACGTCGTCGGACTCGACTCCTCGATCATCCTGCCGCGCCAGGTCTGGGTCGCGTCGGGGCACGTCGGTGCCTTCACCGACCCGCTCACCGAGTGCCAGAGCTGCCACAAGCGGTTCCGGGTCGACCACATGCAGGAGGCCGTCGCCGACCGCGAGGCCAAGAAGGGCAAGGAGGTCGACCCCGACTCCATCGAGCTCACCGACCTCGCCTGCCCCAACTGCGGCACCCGCGGCCAGTGGACCCCACCCCGCGAGTTCAACATGATGCTCAAGACGCACCTCGGCGTTCTCGAGGACGAGTCGGGTCTGCACTACCTGCGCCCCGAGACCGCCCAGGGCATCTTCGTGAACTTCCTCAACGTCATGCAGGCCTCGCGCAAGAAGCCGCCGTTCGGCATCGCCCAGACCGGCAAGAGCTTCCGCAACGAGATCACCCCGGGCAACTTCATCTTCCGCACCCGCGAGTTCGAGCAGATGGAGATGGAGTTCTTCGTCAAGCCCGGCGAGGACGAGGAGTGGCACAAGTACTGGATCGACGAGCGCACCCGCTGGTACACCGACCTCGGCATCAACCCCGACAACCTGCGCCACTACGAGCACCCGGTCGAGAAGCTCTCGCACTACTCCAAGGGCACCACCGACATCGAGTACCGCTTCAACTTCACCGGCAGCGAGTGGGGTGAGCTCGAGGGGATCGCGAACCGCACCGACTTCGACCTCAGCACCCACACGCAGCACTCGGGCACCGACCTGGTCTACTTCGACCAGGCGAGTGGCGAGAAGTACACGCCGTACGTCATCGAGCCGGCCGCCGGGCTCTCGCGCAGCCTGATGACGTTCCTCGTCGACGCGTACACCGAGGACGAGGCCCCCAACACCAAGGGTGGGGTCGACAAGCGCGTCGTGCTCAGGCTCGACCCGCGCCTGGCTCCGGTCAAGGCCGCCGTGCTGCCGCTGTCGCGCAACGCCGACCTGTCGCCGAAGGCCCGCGACCTCGCCGCGATGCTGCGCAAGAACTGGAACATCGAGTTCGACGACGCCGGTGCCATCGGCCGCCGCTACCGCCGCCAGGACGAGATCGGCACCCCGTTCTGCCTCACCGTCGACTTCGACACCCTCGACGACCAGGCCGTGACGATCCGCGAGCGCGACACCATGGCGCAGGAGCGGGTCGCCCTCGACCAGGTCGAGGGCTGGCTCGCGGCCCGCCTGGTCGGCGCCTGATCAGGCTGCACTGATCAGGCCGACGGGCCGTAGCGCTGCCAGACCTGCTCGGCCTCCTCACCGCGGCCGTCGCGGTCCAGCGCCCGGGCCAGCGCCCCGGCGGCGTTGACCCGCTCGTCGACCAGGCCCAGTGCGTGCAGCGACGTGATCGCCTCTCGCAGCACGGGTTCGGCCTCGGCGAGCCGGTCGTGGTCGGCGAGCACCATCGCGCCCTCGGCACGCAGCAGCACCTCGAACTCGGCACCGACGAGAGCCTGGGCGGCCGCGAAACGGGCGACGGCGGCATCCACCTCGCCGTGCTTGGCGAGCAGGTGTGCGCCCTGGCGCAGCACGTGCGGCTCCATGACCTCACCGTCGAACTCGTCGTCGTCCACGCCGACCTCGTCAGCGAGCACCTGGGCCAGCCCGATCGCGGCGTCGAGGTCGGCGATCCCGGCGGTGAGGTCCTCGGTGTCGGCGCGCAGCGCAGCGCGCGAGCGCAGCGCCTCGAGGTAGAGGTCGACCGTCGCGGTCTCGCGGGCGCGCTCGGCCGCGCTCTCGTAGTGCACCGCTCCCGCAGTGAGGTCGCCGGCATCCCAGGCGCAGTTGCCCGCGCGCCACTGGGCGTGCGCGGACTCCATGATCCGTGCCTCGGCCTCGAAGGCGGTGGATGCCGTGGCGAACGCTGTGCGTCCCGGCGCCCACTGGCCGAGCCCGATGAGAGCGTTGCCCAGGGCCCAGGCAGCAGGGCCGACGAGCGAGGGGCTGGTCTCGCGCAGGACGGGCAGGGCTGCCTCCAGCAGTTCGGCCGCCTCGACCGGTCGACCGGTCTCGACATAGGCCAAGCCGAGGAAGCGTTGTCCGTGGGCGAGCAGCACGGGGTCGCGCAGGCGGGTTGCTGCGGCGACCAGGTCGGCGGCCGGCTCCTCCAGCTCGCCGTAGGTGTTCTGCTCGACGAGGACCTCGCACAGCCCGAGCAGGAGCGGGATGCGGGCGCGCTCGGGCAGGCCGCGCCCCTCCAGGGCCGAGCGCAGGTGGGTCAGGGCCGAGTCGCTGTCACCGGTGGCGTTCGCGATCCGACTGCGCGCGTCCAGGGCCATCGAGCGCAGGACCGGGACGTCCTGGATCCGCGGCATGAGGGCGCTGAACCGGGCGTCAGCGGCAACCGGGTCAGGGTCGGTCGAGGCGAGCGCCATCGCCGTCTCGACCTCGCAGAGCAGGGCGCGCTCGCGGGACTGTGCGGCGCGGTAGGCGTCCGCGGCGCGTTCGAGGTCGCGCAGCTCGCCGCCTCGCGGGCGGTGGAACAGCCGCCGCCACAGGCCGCCGGCCTCGGTGTGTGCCCCGATGGACTCCAGGTGGGCCGCGATCTCACGGGCCCGTTCGGCCCCGTCGTCGTCGAGGAGGGCGAGTTCGCCGTCACAGCGAATCACGCCGACGTCGTCGCCACCACGCTGCGAGGCCTCCCTCGCGGACTCGAGCATCGCGCGGTGCTCGTCACCGGGGGCGTCCACGGAACTGACCCGGTCGAGCAGGCCCACGGCGGCCCACTGCTCGGGGGCCTCGACCGGTAGCAGGGCGGCCCGGTCGCGCAGCCAGGCGGCGACGTGGTCCTCCGTGGCCGGATCGAGGGTCAGCAGTGCCTCGCTGAGGGCCCGCGCCCGCTCGAGCACGTCTGTGGATGCCGTGGCACGCGTCGCGCTGCGGCGCCCGCCCGTGGGCGCGGCCGTCGTGGGAAGGCGTGTGGGCGGCAACGTCGGCTCGGTCGGCACCAGCGAGGGGTCATGGGCGGCCGCCAGAGACCGTGACACCACCGTCGAGGAGTAGCGCGCGTCGAAGGCCGCAGCGATGTCGTCCGACGTGGAGGTCAGGTCGCGAACGACGTCAGCGACGGGGCGCCCGTCGATGTCGTCAGGGGCCAGACCCACGGCGGCCGCGCGGTCGAGCACGTGTGCAGCGGTGGCGGAGAACCACATCCGGGCCCACGGGGAGGGGAGGTCGTCGAGCCAGCCGAGGCGCGGGAGCAGGAGGTCGATCGCGCGGTCGGTGTTGCCCACGCGCAGCAGCACCCGCAGGCAGGTGCCGACGTTCAGGGCGGCGGTGGGGTCGTCCTGGGCGAGGTGCCACGACCGGCGGAAGGCGCTGACGGCGCCTTCGACGTCGCCGAGGTGCAGGCGCAGCAGCGCGGCGTCAGCGAGGCTGGTGCGCGGCTCCTCGCCGCAGGTGAGGTCACCGTCGATCACCGGGGCGAGCAGGTCGAGGGCCCGGGCCGGGTCATCGGGGGCGACCAGCCGGCTCTGCCCACGGTGCTCGCAGGCCAGGCAGTCGCTGTGCCTGTCCCGCGGCTCGGCGAGCCACGCACTGAGCTCGCGGGCGACGGCATCCCGGTCGCCGAGGCGCTGCGCCAGGCGGGCGCGAGCGGCGTACACGGGACGAAGCGCCGCACCCTCGGCGCGGTAGACCTCCTCGACGTCGTCGATGGCCGCCACCAAGGCCGACAACGGCACCTCGGGGAGGGTCTCGATGAGGTCGATCGCCCACTTCAGGCGCCACAGCACCGCGTGGCGGTCGTCCTCCTCCAGCTCGTGGACGGGGTCCAGGGCCCGTCGCAGCCACGTGAAGTGGACGAGGGTGTGTGGGTCGTCGGGCACGTAGTACAGGGCTTGGGTGAGGTCGATGCGGGCGACGAACTCCTCGGCGAACGACTGGTTGGACTGAGCCAGGCGCAGCGCCATCTCGTGGGCGCGCACACGCTCCATCCCGATGGGTGCCTCGTCCGCCGCCAGCGACAGCCTGGCGAACTGCTCTGACACCTGATCCCACTGGCTCATGCTGGTCCTCCGTCGACGGCCCGGTCGATCAGTGCCGGCAGCGCTCGGGCCACGAGGGCGCTGTCGAACGGGGTGAGGGGGTGCCGCCCGGCGAGCAGGGCGTGGGCGTACAACGCTTCGAGGGCGACCCGTTGCAGCTCGGCGTCACCACAGTCCGCGAGGCGGCGCACCGCGTGGTGCTCGGCGTTGAGGACGAAGCGCGCCACGGCATCCGGCTCGGCGATCTCGGCGAGGGCGGCCGACCAGGGGTCGTCGACCGCGGCAGCCACGTCACGTCGGTCGCGTTCGCGGTGCGCATCGCGGCCGACCAACAGGACGGCGTGCATCGTGGCGGGGCGGAACGAGCGCACCACCGGCCTCACCTCGGATCGCCCGAGCACCTGGCGGGCGACGTCCAGCAGCGGCGCGAAGGCGGCGGCCTCGTCGGGATCGGGATCGCTGAACCGGCCGGCGAGGTGTTCGGGTTCCAGGCGCACGGCCTCCACCCCGTCGGTGCGGGCGACCCATCGTTCGAGGATGGTGCGGTCGTAGGCGTACCCGGCGTTGAGCACCGCGATGTCCTCGGCCCGCGCGATGGCGGCCACCTGCCCCAGGTGGTGCACCCCGAAGAACTCCTGCGCGCGGGCCCGGTCGGTGCGGGCCATCCGCAGCAGCCAGCACTTGAGCTGGTCGCCGAGCCGGGCGCGGGTCTGCCCCAACACGTCGTCGTCCGCCAGCGACTCGCGCGAGGCGGTCAGGGCAAGCCGCTCGGTGTCGAGGACGGCCCGCACGAAGAACGCCCAGTCGGGCAGCACGTCCGGCACCGACTCGCCGACGAGCATGCGCTTGGCGTAGAGCCGGTGCCCACCGCGCGTGCCGGTGGGGTGCGGCAGGACGAAGGCCTGTCCGCGAACCCCCGAGACGGGGTCGGAGAGGTCCACGACGTCCAGGGGCCGTGCCCCGACCACCGACTCGCCGAGCGACAGCGCGGCATCCCGACCGCCACCCTCCCAGGGGAAGCGCCGTCCTGCTGCGATCACCGGCCCGCCCGCGGTCTCGACGACGAGATCCACCGGCAGGTAGGAGGCGTAGGACGACGCGAGCCGTTCGACGACCTCGGCGCTGAGCAGGTCGGCTGCGCTCCCTCGGGGTCGCAGGGCGACGTCGGTGCCGGGCTCGGCGCGTGGCTGCGGGGAGGGGGCCACCGAGTACGTGCCGTCGTCGCGGCCCACCCACAGCCAGGTCTCGTCGGTGCCGGCCCGCCGCGTCGTCACCCGGATCTCGTCGGTGACGAGGAAGCACGACAACAGCCCGATGCCGAACTGACCGAGGAAGCTCTCGCGCGCCAACCCCAGGGCGTCGCGTTTGGTGGAGGCGCCGATGGTCGCGAGCACCGCCCGGATGCCGTCCTCGTCGAGCCCGATACCGGAGTCGTCGACGTGCAGGCAGCCGTCCGGGGAGAGGTCCGCTGGCACGATGCGCACCCGGCGCGGGGCCTGCGGATCGTCCTGCGTGCGGGCGGTCACGGCGTCGAGCGAGTTCTGGAGGAGCTCACGAAGGTAGACCCGGGGCCCGGAGTACAGGTGGTGCGACAACAGGTCGACCACGCCTCGCAGGTCGACGTGGAATGGTGAGTCAGTCGCCCCCGTCACGGGACGATCTAAGCAGACCGAACGCGAGGAGGTGGTGGGGTGTGAACGGGTCGAACGGGCTGTCCGAGGCCGAGGCCGAGTTCGTCGCGTTCGCGCAGTCGCGCCAACCCGAGCTCCTGCGGGTGGCCCACCTCGTGTGTGGTGACGTCGGGATCGCGCAGGGGGTGCTGCGCCACGTCTTCGTGACGCTCGCGCGGCAGTGGGGCCGGGTCGAGGAGGAACGACCGGATGCCGTGGTGCGCCACCTGGTGTACCGCGACGCCGTCGCGTCGTGGCGGCGTCGGGACCTGCCGTCCCCGCGGGCCGGTGAGCACGGCATCCGGTGGCAGGACGGTGGCCTCGACGAGGACGAGGACGCAGCCGACGACGAACGCCGTCGCGCCGAGGTCATGGCGGCACTGGACTCGCTCACCCCGGCCCAACGGGCCGTCATCGTTGCCTGCCACCTCGAGGACCACGGTGAGGACGCTGCTGCCCCCCTGCTCGGTCGGCCGCTGCGGGTGGTGCGCCGCGACGACGAGGCCGTCCTCGCGCTGCTCGGGTGGACGCCGGATGACGCCCGCGAGAACCTCGAGCTGGCCAGCGACGACCTGCCCGAGACCGACCTCCTCGGTGACGCCTGGGCGCAGGCCGGGCGGCAGCGGCGCTCGGTGGTGCGGCGCAGCCTGCTCGCCGCAGGCTTTGTCCTCGCCGGCGGCGCGGTGGCCGCCGTGGCGCTGCGCGAGCCCGATGCACCACCGAGGCCGCGCCCGGTGCCCACGTCTTCGTCGTCCGCGGCGGTCGCCGACGGTCGGCTGCCGCTGCTCCAGGTCCAGGGCGTCAGGGTCTACCTCGCGCCGGACCCTCGCTCAGAGGCCAACCTGCCGGTGTACCCCCTGCGCGAAGAGCTCGCGCTCCCCGAGACCTTGGCCGCCGGTCCCGTGGAGGCGCGAGCGGTTCTGGGCGAGCAGGGCCTGACCGGGGTCGCCAACGCCGTTCGGGGTGTGTTCATGGTGGCGACCTCGGGCGATCGCTCGTCGCCGGTGCTCTACGCCCCCAACGCGTCGACACCGTACGTTCTCGTGCGGTCGGTGCAGATGCCGCTGTCGTCCCTGCGCTCAGGACCGCTCGGCCCACGCTCGATCGCCGACGACCGACACCGGGTGGTGTTCCACCGACCGGCCGCGGTCGTCATCCTCGATGCCCGGGACGGCTCCGTCATCGAGGTGCCGGTGCCCGACCCGACCATCGCCGCGGCCGGCTGGGCGCGTGACGGGCGCACCGTCGTGGCCCGTGGGCGCGATGCCGGATGGCTCATCGACCCCGAGAACTACGGCGTCCGGCGTGCCGAGAACGCCGTGAGCCCCGACTGGTCAGACCTGGTGGACTCCGGCGGCGCCACCGTGCTGCGCACCTTCTCCGGTGAGGGGGAGCTGACCGGCACCAAGGACCTGCGCGGCCCACCGCTCGTGCCGCACGGCACGTCGGTCTCCAACACCGAGGGCTGGGTCAGCACGGGCGCGTGGCTTCCGGAGACCTACCAGCGTGCGGTCCAGCGATCGCAGGGGCTGATGGCCGCCCAGGGGGACCTGCCCCCGATCCCGCGGGTGCTGGCCGCGACAGAGGGCCCGCTCGTGCCGGCCCAGTGCTACCGAGCCCTCGGATGGGGCCCGTCCGCCGTGGTGTTCCTCGAGTCCCGGTCCGAGCGAGCGGGGTTCCAGGGAACGGTGCGCCGGGTGCTCGCCTGGGACGTCACCCGGGCCCGACTGTGGCGGGTGGCCGACATCGGACCGGCCAGTCTCATGCTCGGCGACTTCACCGGGTCCTTCGCGATCTGAGTGCTGTCAGGCCTCAGACCGTCGGGCCGGTCGCGATCGGCCGGTTCGGGTCCTCGATCCACTCGCTCCACGAGCCGACGTAGGGGATCGCGTCGATCCCGGCCGTGTGCAGCGCCAGAGCCAGCTGCGCTGCGGTGACGCCTGAACCGCACGTCGTGCCGACCGGGGTGTCGCGGTGCACCCCCGCCACGGCCGCCACCCGGCGGATCTCCTCCGGCGAGCGGAACGTGCCGTCGGTGTTCAGCAGGTCGCCGATGGGCAGGTTCGTCGACCCGGGGATGCGTCCGGCGACGCGGTCGATGGGCTCGCTCTCACCGCGGAACCGCTCCGGGGTGCGGGCGTCGAGCAGCACGCCGGCGCGGGCCATGTCTGCGGCGCCGAGTGCATCGAGGACGGGGACCGAGCCCGCGCGCACGGTGAGGTCACCGCGCGACGGCGACGGCACGGCATCCGAGACGGGCAAGCCGGCCTGCCGCCACGCGGCCAGGCCGCCGTCGAGCACCTTCACCTGCGGGTGGCCCGCCCAGCGCAGCACCCACCAGGCCCGACCCGCGGACAACGAGGTGCTCTGGTCGTAGACGACGACCTCGTCGTCGTCGTCGATCCCGCAGGAGCGCAGCGCGTCCTCGAGCACCCCCGGGTCGGGGAGCGGATGCCGCCCGCCTGACCCCGGTGGGCCGGCGAGGGCCGCGTCGAGGTCGAGGTGGGGTGCACCCGGAAGGTGCGCCGCGGCGTACAGCTCGCGGCCCGGGGTCCCCCGCAGGTTGTACTGCACGTCGATGACCTTCACGGCCCGTCGGGACAGGTCGTCGGAAAGGTCAGCGGCGGTCACCAGGGCGCTCATCCCGCCATCCAAGCACCGATCGGATGCCGCGCTGGGGGAGGATGGTCGGGTGGCTGGTCAGGTGCGTGTCGTCCTCGTCCACGGTTCCCAGCTGAGCGCGGCGCAGTGGACCCGCTACGCCACCCTGCTCGGGCCCGATGTCGACCTCGCCGTTCCTGATCTGCCGGCACACGGCACCCGTCGGGACGAGGCGTTCACCTGGGAACGCGCGCTCGAGGTCGTGGGGGAGTCCGTCGAGGGTGGCGTTGCCGGCGTGCCCGTCGTCCTCGTGGGGCACAGCCTCGGGGGTTACCTGGCGATGGCGTATGCCGCGGCCCACCCGCAGCGCCTGTCCGGGCTCGGCCTGCTCGGGTCGTCGGCGGTACCGGCGGGGCCGGGGGCCGCCTTGTACCGGAGCATCGCCTCGGCCGAGCAGCGCCTGGGGGTCGACCGGATGTCGCGGGCGCTGGACCGGCAGTTCGCCGCGATGCTGCCCGAGGAACTGGCGGCCGTCATCAAGGAGGCCGGCTACGGCTTCGACGGCATCCCGGCGGCATGGGCCGGTGTGATGGGCAACTGCCGGCCGGCGATGCTCGGCGAGGTGACCTGCCCGGTGCTGCTCGTCAACGGGCAGCTCGACCAGCTTCGCGTCGACGCCCGGCGCTATGCGCGGGCCGCGGTCAACGCCAGGTGGGTGCGCGTGGTCACCGTGCCCCACGGGCTGCACGTCTTCCCGCTGACCCACCCGCACGAGACGGCGGCAGCACTGTGGGAGCTGGTCAGCGCGGCGCGCGGATCGTGACGGCGGCGCCGACCGCCGGGACGTGCGCGACGGCATCCGAGACGGCCCGCAGGTCGTCGGCGAAGCGGTGGCCGGGGTTGGTGGTCCAGGCCAGGCGTGAGGTCGGCCAGCCGGAGGGGTGCAGCGTGCCGTAGTGGATCGGCAGCACGTGGCGGGCACCGCTGCGCACGGCTGCCTCGGCTGCCTCTGCCGGTCCCATGTGACCGGGGGAGAGCCGCGGTCCCCACCCGCCGACGGGGAGCAGGGCCAGGTCGATCGGGGCGCCGGCGAGCTGTGGGAGCAGGTCCATGTCGGGGTGCAACGAGGTGTCACCGGCGAACCACACGACGACCCCGCCGCCACGCACGAGCATCCCGGTGGCGCCGTTCGGCCGGTGCGGCATGGGACGGGCCTCGTGGTCGGCCCTGACGAGGAGCACCTCGACCCCGGGGGCGATGGGGTGCCAGTCATCGCTGGCGGCATCCCCGATCCCCAGCCGGTTCTTGTCCAGCCAGGGCACGTTGCTCCGCTCGGTGACCACCGGGATGTCGCCCAGCCGCCGCAGCGAGGGCAGGTCGGCGTGGTCGTGGTGCAGGTGGCTGAGCAGCACGGCGTCGACGTCGTCGACGTGGCGGTGCACGGGCAGGTCGTGCCGGCGCTTCAGCGGTCCCAGACGCGGCCGCAGCAGCGGATCGGTGAGCAGGCGGACCCCGCCGAGGTCGAGAAGCACGCTCGCGTGCCCGAGCCAGGTGGCTCGCACTCCGTCGGCTGGGCTCACCCGATCCACTCTAGAGGGCGCTGAGCCCACCCCCGCGTGAGCGCGCTCTGGCTCGGTCTCCAGGACGGTGCCCGGTTCGATCTGACCGGCATTTTGGGCGGTCCGGGCACCCTCGGTCACACTGGTTGCACCATGTCTGTCACTGCCGTCCTCCCGCCGCTGCACATCGGGCGGCACGTCATCGAGTCGCCGGTGGTGCTGGCGCCGATGGCCGGCATCACCAACCGGGCCTTTCGCCGCCTGTGCCGCGAATCCGGAAGCGTGGGCCTGGCCGCCGGGGGCGTCTCGGGTGCCAGCAGCCTGTACGTCAGCGAGATGGTCACCTCGCGGGCCCTGGTCGAGCGCAGCACGGAGTCGATGCGGCTGATCTCCCACGACCCGCAGGAGCACCCGCGCTCGGTGCAGCTCTACTCCGTCGACCCGGTGACCGCGGGGCTCGCCGCCCGGATGCTCGTCAGCGAGGACCGGGCCGATCACATCGACCTCAACTTCGGGTGCCCGGTGCCCAAGGTGACCCGCAAGGGTGGCGGGGCGGCCCTGCCGTGGAAGACCGGGCTGTTCCGGTCGATCGTCGCGGCCGTCGTGCGCGAGGCGTCCCCGTACTCGGTGCCCGTCACCGTGAAGATGAGGGTCGGGATCGACGCCGAGCACATCACCTACCTCGACGCCGGGCGGATCGCCGAGGCCGAGGGGGTGGCGGCGGTCGCCCTCCACGGGCGGACGGCATCCCAGGCGTACTCGGGGCAGGCCGACTGGTCGGCGATCGCCCGCCTCAAGGAGGCCGTGACCTCAATCCCCGTGCTCGGCAACGGCGACATCTGGTCGGCGGAGGACGCCCTCGAGATGGTGCGCCAGACCGGGTGCGACGGGGTGGTCGTGGGCCGCGGATGCCTGGGGCGGCCATGGCTGTTCGCCGACCTCGCGGCTGCCTTCGCCGGGTCCGAGGTCCGGGTGCGCCCCAGCCTGCGCGAGGTGACAGCCACCCTGCGACGCCACACCGAGTACCTCGTCGACTTCTACGACGGCGACGAGCAGCGGGCCTGCCGCGACATCCGCAAGCACATCGCCTGGTACCTCAAGGGGTTCCCGGCGGGGTCGACCGTGCGCCACCAGTTGGCTCTCGTCGACAGCCTCCAGGCGCTCGACGACCTCATCGGCACCATGGACCTCGACGTCCCCTGGCCCGGGGATGCAGCCGAGGGCCAGCGGGGTCGGGCCGGGTCGCCGCGGGTGGTGGCCCTGCCGGAGAACTGGCTGCGCTCGCGCGAGCTCGACGAGGCCCAGGCCGCTCAGGTGGCGCAGGCCGAGCTGAGCGTCTCCGGCGGCTGAGCCCTCGGTGGGGCGGCATCGGGCCGGTGGCCGTCAGGAGGGATCGCTATCGTCGCGCGCATGACTGATCGGATCGGGACACCGGGGGGCACGCCCGAGCGGCCGGCCCTGTTCTTCGCCGATGCCGCGGAGTTCGGCCGGTGGCTGGAGCGGCACCACGCCACCGAGACCGAGCTGTGGATGGGGCTGTACCGCAAGGCGCACCCGGATGCCGGGCTGCAGTGGCCCGAGGCGGTGCGTGAGGCGCTGTGCTGGGGCTGGATCGACAGCATGGCGCAGGGCATCGACGAGCACACCCGCCGCCAGCGCTGGACGCCGCGCAAGAAGGGCAGCAACTGGTCGGCCGTCAACATCAAGGCCGTCGCCGAACTCACCGAGGCCGGCCGGATGCGGCCGGCGGGGCTCGCGGCGTTCGCCCTGCGCCGAGAGGACCGCTCCGGCGTCTACACCTACGAGACGCGCGAGCTCGAGCTGACTCCGGCCTACCGGGCGATGCTCGAGGCCGACGTGGTGGCGAACGCTTTCTGGGGTGCGGCCACCAACGGCTACCGCAAGCTCGCCGTCAACTGGGTCATGACCGCCAAGCAGGAGAAGACCCGCGACTCGCGCATGGCCCAACTGGTCGCCGACTGCGCGGCCGGGCAGATGATCAGGAGCCAGCGCTACGGCGCAACCCCGGCATGGGTCGCCCGGGCCGCGGCGGCCGGAGCAGCAGACGGCACGGCGGCCACATGAGCTACACCGACCGCGACCGGGAGCGTTGGGTCGCCGAGGACCCGGCCTTCAAGCGTGCGGACCGCGATGACTTCGCCCGCGACCGGGCCCGACTCCTGCATTCCGCCAGCCTGCGTCGGCTGTCGGCGAAGACCCAGGTGGTCACCCCCGGCAGCGACGACTTCGTCCGCAACAGGTTGACGCACTCGCTCGAGGTCGCCCAGATCGGCCGCGAGTTCGGCGCCGCTCTCGGCTGCAACGCCGACGTCGTCGACACCGCGTGCCTGGCCCACGACCTCGGGCACCCCCCGTTCGGGCACAACGGCGAAACGGCGTTGGATGCCGTGGCAGCCGGGATCGGCGGTTTCGAGGGCAACGCGCAGACCCTGCGGCTGCTCACTCGCCTCGAGGCCAAGCGCACCCGGCCCGACGGTCGCTCCGCCGGGCTGAACCTCACGCGAGCCAGCCTCGACGCCACGACGAAGTACCCGTGGCGGCGGGGCGCGGGCCCGAGGCCCACCGTCAAGTTCGGGGTCTACGACGACGATCTCGACGTCTTCGAGTGGTTCCGCGATGGTGTGGAGCCCGGTCGCCGGTCCGCCGAGGCCGAGGTGATGGACTGGTCCGACGACGTGGCGTACTCCGTGCACGACGTCGAGGACGCCATCGCCTCCGGGTGGCTGGACCCACAGAGGCTGCGCGACCCCAGTGACGTCGACGCGGTGCTGGCCGTCGCGGGGGAGATCTACGAGCCCGACCTGTCGCCGGACGAACTCGGTGCGGCCCTGGAACGCCTCCTCGCCACCGGCGCCGTGCCGTCTGCGTACGACGGGTCGCGCCCGGCCCTGGCAGCCCTGAAGGACATGACCTCACACCTCATCGGGCGGTTCGTGACCGCCGTCGAGCAGGCCACCCGGGCCGAGCACGGCCCGCAGCCACTGACCCGCCACACCGGCCGGCTCGTCGTGCCCCGCGGTTCTCGGGCCGAGTGCGCGGTTCTCAAGGCCGTGGCGGCACACTTCGTCATGCACGCCGCTGAGCGGGTGGCCCTCTACGCCCGTCAGCGTGACGTCATCGCGGGTCTGGTTGCCGCGTACGAAAGCGATCCCCACCGGCTCGATCCGGACCTTCGCGGGGACTGGGAGGCTGCGGGCGATGACGGGGCCGCCCTGCGAGTCCTCGTCGACCAAGTCGCCTCGCTCACTGACGTCCGGGCGCTCACCCTGCACCGCAGGTGGTGTCGCGACACGCCGTAGAACTGTTCCCAACACATGCTTCGGCACCTTCCGCACGGACGAGCGCCAGGCCAGCAAGTGATCTGACGAGTCGGTGTGACGACCTAGACTCACGGCACACCGGAAAGGATGGTTCGTGGCGGGTCGGATCAGGGCAGAGGACATCGCGGCGGTCAAGGAGCGCACGTCCATCGAGGACGTCATCCGGGACCACGTGACGCTGCGTCCTGCCGGGGTCGGCTCGCTGAAGGGGTTGTGCCCCTTCCACGACGAGAAGTCACCGAGTTTCACGGTTCGACCCGCGGTCGGTAGTTACCACTGCTTCGGGTGCGGTGAGGGCGGTGATGTCATCTCCTTCGTCCAGAAGGTCGAGCACCTCACCTTCACCGAGTCCATCGAACGGCTGGCCAGCAAGATCGGCTTCGAGCTGCGCTACGAGGAGGGCGGTGGTCCCCGCGACGGTGGGGTGTCGCTCGGCAAGCGCTCGCGGTTGATCGAGGCGCACCGGGTCGCCCAGGAGTTCTACGCCGAGGTCCTGCAGGACCGCACCACTGCGGAGGCCAGGCCCGGTCGGGACTTCCTGCGCGAGCGCGGCTTCGATGGCGCGTCCGCGGAGCGCTTCGGCATCGGGTTCGCCCCGCGCAGCGGTGAGGCGCTCACGCGTCACCTTCGCGGGCGCGGCTTCACCGAGGACGAGATCGTCACCGGTGGCCTGACCGGCCGCGGCAGTCGCGGGCTCTACGACCGCTTTCGGGGGCGGCTGGTCTGGCCGATCAGGGACACCACCGGCGACACCGTGGGCTTCGGCGCCCGGCGCGTCCTCGACGACGACCGCATCGCGGCCAAGTACCTGAACACGTCCGAGACGCCGATCTACAAGAAGTCCCAGGTGCTCTACGGCCTGGATGCCGCCAAGAAGGCGATCTCCACTCAGCGCCTCGCCGTGGTGGTCGAGGGCTACACCGACGTCATGGCGGCGCACCTGTCCGGCGTCGAGGGCGCGGTCGCCACGTGCGGGACGTCGTTCGGCATCGACCACATCAAGATCCTTCGCCGCATCATGCGCGACGAGACCGACGGCCCACAGGCTCGCGTGGTGTTCACCTTCGACGGGGATGCCGCTGGTCAGAAGGCGGCCATGCGGGCCTTCGCGGAGGACCAGCGGTGGGCCGCGCAGTCGTTCGTCGCCGTGGCACCGGACGGCATGGACCCGTGTGAGCTTCGACTGGCCAAGGGTGACGCGTCGGTGCGCGCTCTCGTCGATGACGCCGTTCCGATGTTCGAGTTCGCCGTCCGCACGACGATCCGCCGCTTCGACCTCGAGACCGCCGAGGGTCGTGTTCAGGCGATGAAGGCAGTGGCCCCGATCGTCGGGTCCATCCGCGACACCAGCCTGCGGCCCGAGTACACCCGCACGGTGTCCGGCTGGCTCGGCGTCGAGGTCGAACAGCTGGCGGCCGAGGTCAAGAAGGCGGGCCGGCTCAAGCACGACGACAGCGCCGACCGGCAGCCCCGACCGGCCAGTACCGACGAGGTCCTCGAGCCCGGTCCGTTCGAGCTCGCGCAGCTCCCGGCCCCCGACCTGCGCGATCCGGTGGTCCTCACCGAACGGCAGCTGCTCCAGGCCCTCATCCAGTACCCCCAGCAGTTCACCGACGCCGACATCGATGTGCTCGTCCCCGACGCGTTCACCGCCCCGGTCCACCGGGCGGTGTTCGACGGCATCCGCATCGCCGGCCACGCTGCCCGCCGAGCGTCGACGATGGCGTGGGTGACCGCCGTGACCGATGCCTGCGCCCTGGGGGTGCGTGGTTTCGTCGCGCAGTTGTCGGTGGCTCCGCTGCCCACGAAGTTCGACCCGTCGACGGGGCTGCCGCCGCAGCGCTACCTCAACTCGCTCGTCGCCGGTGTCAGAGACGCCCACCTCGGCCGTCGCATCGCCGACGCCATGGCGTCGGTGCGCCGACTGCAGAACGACCCAGATGCTGATCCCGCTGATCTCCAGGAGCGCTCCATGGCCTTGCACCGTCTCGAACTCGACCGCGTCGCCCTGCGAGAGGCGAACACGTCATGAGGCTCGAGTGGAGCGGCCTGCGCCGTCCCGCGGTGCCCGCCGAGGTCGCCGAGGCCATCGACCCCGCAGGTGGCGAGAAGCTGCTGGCCTGGGCCCATGACGTGGGCACCGGAGCCACCGTGGTAGCCGGGCGCCACCGGCTGTATGCCGTGGCGCCGGACCCCGAAGGCGCGCGGGTGACGCTGTCGCGTCCGTGGCACCTGGTCGACGCCGGGTCGTGGGGTGGTGAGGACGGCATCCTCAAGATCACCTGGGTCGACGGGCAACGACCGACGCGTTTCCAGCTCACCGAGCTCGGGATGTTCCCCGAGACCCTGCGAGAGCGCGTCCAGGCCTCGGTCGTGCTCGCCGAGACCCTCGATCTCGGGGGCCGGCGGACCGCCAAGGTCGTGGTCCGCAAGGACCTCGCCACCGGTGCGCTGCTCAGTCAGGCGGTCCTCGGCCCGGGTGTGCGCAGCGCGGATCCCGGTGTGGCCGAGCAGGTCTCCGACGGGCTGCGAAGAGTGCGCGAGCAGGTCGGACTCGACTGATTTCGGGCCGTTTTCGTCGCTGCTCATGACCTTTGCTAGGGTGTGCGAGCGCTACCGCGGCGATCCCGTGGTGGCCTTTCCCCTGTAGCTCAATTGGCAGAGCAGCCGACTGTTAATCGGCAGGTTGTTGGTTCGAGTCCAACCGGGGGAGCAGTAACAAAGGGCCCCTGAACTGCGGAAACGCCAGTTCGGGGCCCTTTCTGCTGGTGGTTGCAGCGACTATGCATCGTTCATCGCTCCCAGGCCGCAGGTCGGGGAGGCCCCCGCAGGCCTGTTCACACGCTGTCTTGCACAGTCGAAATGGCATAACGCGTCGCGTTATGCTCGATGGGTGTTCAGTCGTTCGGGGACGCTCCCACCGAGCGGCTCTGGTCACGACAACGCACCAAGAGGCTGGACCCCCAGATCGAACGCACCGCCCTACGCAAGCTCGTCATGCTCGATGCTGCCGGAGTCCTCGACGGCCTCAAGGTCCCACCCGGGAACCGGCTCGACGCGCTCAAGGCCGACCGCGCCGGACAAACAGCATTTGGACCAACCAGCAGTGGCGGATCTGCTTCGTCAGGACCCGGCCGGCACAGAGAACGTCGAGATCATCGACTTCCACTAGAAGGGGGCACACACATGGCAACCCTTGCGCCCATCCACCCCGGGGAGGTCCTCCTCGAGGAGTTCCTCGTTCCGTTGGAGGTCACCCAGCACCGGCTGGCTGTCTCCATCGGTGTCCCCCGGCGGCGGATCAACGAGATCGTCTACGGCAAGCGCCGGATCACGGCCAACACCGCGCTGCGGTTGGCCCGCTTCTTCGCGACCACCGACAGGTTCTGGCTCAACCTTCAGACCCGCTACGACCTCGAGATCGAAAAGGACCGCCTTGGAGGCGCACTCGATCACATCCAGCCGCTCCAGAGCGCCTGACCTGCGCGCATCGCGGCATATCAGGGCGGTGCTCAACGCCCGCGGCGGGGCGTTCTGAGCAGTTCGATGGTGCAGGTGGGGCCGGCCGCATGGGCAAGGCGCCGGTCGCCAGTGAGCAACGTCGCATCCAGCGCCTCAGCCAGGGCGACGTAGGCGGCGTCGTAGGTGGTCACGTTGTCCCGCAGCTCCCAACAGCGTGGTAGCAGCGCCAGATGCGAGGCGCGGTGCATGGGCAGCGCCCCGAGGTCTGTCATGGCCAGATCCGCCCGGCGGTTGTCGAGCATCCCGGCACGGTTCTGTCGACGCAGTACAGAGGCGACCTCAAGGTCGACCAGTTCCGGGGCGGCCAACGTCTCACCCCGCAGCCGGGTGCGAGCGGCATCCCCGTCCGGGCCGTCATCGGCCAACGCGACCGCAAGGACGCTGGCGTCAACGACGAGCACGATCCCCCTGCACAGCCTTGACCGCGTCTGCGAGCGGGACAGATCCGCCGGAGCGCCCGCCGGCCCGGTCGAGGACCTCCTCCAAAGTCGGCTGGCTGGCCTCAGCGATCAGCCGGGAACGCAGGTACTCCTGCAACGACTGGTGCGCGGCTGCGGCACGCTGGCGCAACACCGCATGGGTGCTCTCCGGCACATCCTTGATCTGAACACTCGGCATGGAGCCATTGTGACGCCACAGGCGCCGAATCACAACCGCCCGACCATCGGCAGTTGAGGACGGATCACCCACATATCCCGGATGACAGGCCGGCGCGCCGCACACCGATCGTAGTGACGAGTCGGCATCAGTCTCAGGCGGTCGGCATGCGCACCATCATTCGGTCGACATCGTCTGGATCGACCCGAATGACTCGTGCCCCGTTGCGGTAGGCCGCCAGCTGGCCGCTGGCGATTCTTCTGCGTAGGGTGCGGATGCTCAGCCCGGTGCGCTCAGCGGCTGATGACAGGGACTCAAACTGTCGGTGGACTTTCGTGGTCATGACTACCTCCTGCTGTCCTAAAGCCCGCTGAGAGGCGTGTATGGACACGGGACGGGGAATCCGCTCGACCACGACGTGTCGCAACCGGGGGGATGAAGCACGCGGGCGGGTCATCGCGCCATCCCGGGCCCTCGAGGTTGGGGACGGCGGACCGGGCTGTTGCGACGGTCGTGGATGGCGCGGTGGTGTGGGTCGCGGGTGTCCTCGAGGCCGGCGCGCCGATCCCCGACCGCCGGTGTCTCGTGTGGTGTCGACCATCCGGCTGGCTTGGGCGTGTCACGGTCGGTGGGGTCGGGTAGGTGGCGTTGGATGCGCCACCAGAGGGCTGAGGCTGCGTGGTCGTCAGGCAGGGGCACCCCGGGGCCGGTGGCGGTGTGGAGCAGGGCCTCGGCGTCGACGCCTGAGGCTGAGAGCTTGGCGAGGTGTTCGGCCAGGTGCGGGGTGTAGTCGTCGCGGCGGGCGGCGGGGACCAGGGTGTGGATGAGCCGGGTCCAGTCGGCGAGCGTCGCGGTGTTGCCGCTGCTCAGGCGGGTGTCGAGCTCGTGTTGCCACCGGTTCTGGGCTTTCGCGGGATGGGTGGGCCCGGTGGGTCGGTGGTCGCTGTCGGGGACGGTGTTCGCGGCCCGCCAGACGGCGAGATCGCCGAGTAGCTCCGGGGCGGGCAGCGTGCGTCCTGGCGGCCACCAAGGCGGAACGTTCGGCGTGCTGGTGGCTTGCTGGCGTACCTGGGCGGCGAGCGTGGTGACCAGGTCGGACCGGGCGGTCAGGTACAGGCCCCAGTGCGGGTCGTCGTGCAGGACTGCGGGGATGCCGGGCACCCAGGGGAGTGGTCCGGTGCCGGTGCTGCCAAGGTCGGGCAGGCGCCAGGCCAGGACCGCCGAGCGGTCGTCGGCGGTGTCCAGCTCACGGGCACTGGCGGCAGAGTGCAGGGCCACCAGGGGGTCGGTGCCGGTGGCGGCGAGCAGGACCAGGTCGGCGCGCAGCGTCGGCCACGCTGCGTCTTCGACGATGCCCGGCACGATCCGGTCGGCACCGGCCTCGAGGTGGGCGAGGGCGGTGGTACCGAGGTGGTGTTCGGCGGCGACGTGGACGGCGTCGAGGTATCGGGCGGTCGCGGCACCGAGCCGCAGCGTGGGGGAGTCGTGGTCGCGGGCGGTGGACGTGGCCGAGACGGGAGCGTCGTCGCGGGCCAGGATGGCCTCGAGGATGTCGGTCGCGGTTGGCGGGCGGATGTTGTCCGGCTGCAGGATCGCGTGGGGGTCGCCGTCGCCGACGATCTGGAGGTAGAGGTGGTTGGCGGCGGACCCGCGGGTGAGCATCGTGTAGAGCTGCTGGCGGCTCTCCTCCCCGGTGGCCAGGCCGTGGACGGTGTCCACGGAGATGCCCTGGGCGCCGTGGATGGTGGTCGCGTACCCGAGTTCGGTTGATCCCCGCACGTAGTCGGCGGGCAGGGTCACGGGTCGACCGGTCCTGCTGTGCTGCACCCCGAGTGACCCGTCGTGGTGGACGTTCTGGACGGTCCACCGGTCGCCGTTGTTGACCCAGTCGTTCACCCCTAGTCGCAGTCGGCGGTCGTTGGATCGGGTCACGATGGTGTCGCCGACGAAGGCGGTGTTGCCGTCTGCCAAGGGCGCCCCGGGCCCGGGTTCCCTCCCGGCCAGGCGGTGGCTTTGCGCCTGCAGGTTCAGCTGGGAGACCAGGTCCCGGGTGGGGGCGACCATCAACGTGTCGAGGCCTTCGGTTCGGTCGGTGGCCCAAGCGGTGAACACGTGCGTGGTGATGGTGGCGAGGTCGCCGACGTGGACCCGGTCGTGGTCGAGGTAGAACCCCAGGGCCTCGGTGCGCCCGTCGCGCAGCGCGAGAGAGGCGGCGCCTTCGACGGGGTCGATGAACCGCATCAGTTCCTCCAGGTGCAGGGCGCCGTGGGTGGCGGCGATGTCGCGCAGGACGCCGCCGGCTCCGATCGCGGCGAGCTGTTGGGTGTCGCCGATGAGGCGGACCTGCCCGCCGCGGGCGGTGATGAAGTGCACGGCGGTGTCCAAGGTGAGGGTGTCTGCCATGCCGGCCTCGTCGATCACCACCAATGTCCTGGAATCGATGGCGCGGGCCCAGTCGGGCAGGTCGTTGTGTTTCAGGGACCAGGTGAGCTTGGCGAGGGTGTCGGTGGTGGCGCCGGTCTGCTCACGCAGGACGGCCGCGGCAGCGGCCGAGGGTGCGAGCCCGAGGACGGTGCCGCCGTCCTCGACCCACGCCGCGGCCAGGGCGCGCATGGCGGTGGTCTTCCCGGTCCCGGCGGGGGCGATGGCCAGCTGGAGCCGGTTACCGGAGGTGGCCATGCCGGTGACGAGGGCGGTTTGTCCGGGGTTGAGGGTGGCCCCGTTGGCGGCCTGCTCGAGCAGAGCCAGAGCCACAGCGTCCTGGCTGGCCCGGTGCCCGTCGACGAGACCGGCGGTGTGCACGAGGCGCTGCTCCGCGGTCAGGATGTCCTGGCTGGTGTAGACCGCGGATCCGGCGATCTCGTACACGCTGGACCCATCCTGGCGACGCAGCTCCGGCGGTTCCTGAATGCCGTCCCCGGAGGGGGTCAGGCATACGGAGGCGAGGGTCAGGGTGTGGTCGGTGACCAGGTCCACGACTGCCTCGACCTGAGCGGCGGGCAGGTTCGCCGCGCGGATCTGGCGGTGGGCTTCGCCGCGCACGTGCCAGACCTGCCAGGTCGAGCGGCGGGCCGCGATCTCGTCGCGGACCCGGTGCGCGGTCTCCCGGATCCACGCCGCGTCCACGGTCACCGAGCCCGTGGCCACTCGGTCCCCGGTTCGCCTGGCTGACAGGGCCGACGTGATCATGTTGGTGACCCCGTGGGGGCCGCCGAGGACGTCCTGCGCCTGTTCGCGCCATACGGCGCGTTGCTCGGTCAGGGTGCGGGGTTCGTGTTTGGCGTCGCGGGTTTCCAGGGTGGCCTGCTGGGCGAGCTGGATGGCTTCCACCACGCTCGGTGGGCGGCCGTGGTCGTCCTGGAAGGTGGTGGCCAGCTCGCCGCGGCGGGCCTGGATGGCGGCCCGGCGGGTCGACCAGCGCTGGTTCAAGGCCGGGTCGACCCCGACCACCTCACGGATCGGGCGTTTCCCGGGCTCGGTGCCAGCACGCTCCGCGAAGGTCAGGCCGAGCCGGGTGAGGTGCCCGATTCCTTCCGGATGCGAGGTCCAATAGAATCCCTCGTGGAAGGAGAATGGTGCAATGAGTTCGAAGAAGGTTCGGTTCAGTCCGGAGTTCAAGGAACAACTGGTGTTGGCGTTTCT
>Ga0209369_1000569_pt1 | contig 39173 bp, 23 predicted proteins | sample EBPBio142010_DNA_FD_185865 | JGI IMG/M metagenome (GOLD analysis project Ga0209369, IMG submission 185865) | Wastewater treatment Type I Accumulibacter community from EBPR Bioreactor in Madison, WI, USA - Reactor 1_10/4/2010_ DNA (SPAdes)... | ecosystem: Engineered > Bioreactor > EBPR >... | reverse complement strand
TCGTCTTCAGGCTGGCAAGAAGAGCACTCGCATAGTTCTCGAACTCAACTTCGCGCGTCTGTCCCCATACCAGATAGCGTCCATCGCCTTGGAAAACCGTTGTTATACCGACGAAGCGGGATTTTGGACCAAAACGGCCCTCGCTGATTTCGGTGTATCCTAGGCCGACAACGAGCTCGTGGGTGGCCGGCATCCTTGTCGAAATGACAAAGGGGGTTCCCCCCAGCTTCGCATAGGATGCAAGTGCCAGATTGTTTGCCATGTAGGCGAGATTGGAAACCTGCATATCGGCGGTTTCGGCCTGGATGCTCTGCACCGGAACGCCGACCGTCATGAATGCCGCCTTGGCGGCGAAGTACGGATTTCGGTCGTTCCGGAGCGTCCTGAAATTTGCCCGCACCTGGACCAGCGCCAGATCAGGTGTTTCGGGAAGGCGCGACAGAAGCCTGTCGATTGCATTGCGATAGGCTTCCGGGGTGTCGTCGGTGACTTCTTCGAACTCGAATTGGACCCGAGACAGGCGAAGCTTTCCGACAAGCCCGCCCTGGAAAGGGTTGTCGACTGGTTTGTTGCGGCCACGCATAGCGTCACGCCATGCATCTTCGCCTATGCCGTCGCGTAAAGCCTGCGCCAGCTGATCGATGCGTCCGCGGTATCGGGACTCGCAGATCACCGCGATGACGGGCTCGTTGCGCTCGTGCTGCATATACTTGTATGGACCGTGCCGCTTGATCCCGGGATCGGGATAAGCACCGGAGTCCCGGCCTTGCGCGCCGAACAAAAAGCCAGGCCGCTGAGTTTCGATACTCTGCGGAAAGAGCTTGTCGCCCTGCTCCAACAATCGGTCGACTGTCAGTTTCATCCCGGCGATCTCGATCGCTTCCAGTCGGCCCGCGACGCCGCCTAAAACCTTGCGTATCTCGGCAAGCTTCCCGTTGGCGCTTCCATAGGGAAGCCTCCTTTTCCGGAGCCCGGAAAGAATGCGATCGGCCCCTTTGCGGTAGTAGTGACGGACAAGCGCCTCGATGTTTTCCTGGCGCGGTTCGAGGGTTACGTCATGCGCGTCGACGAATTCCTCGCCGGAAAAATCCGCCAGCTGAAGCTTGAAGCCGTCGAAACCGACGACGCGCCCTAATGTTTCCAGGCGGGACAAAACATTGTCGTCCGTTGGTTCGTCCCGATGGCATACGTAAAAGCCGATGGGGTCGAAACCGCCGGACAACAGGTCCTTCACCGTGATGTTCATTTCGTTTGACGTACTGACATCGAGAACCAGCGCCAGGAACGACATGTTCAAATGGCCGGGAGCATCGAGCGTGCGCACATCCAAGCTGTTGCGAACAAGGACGTCGAGGCCTGGGGTCGGCTCTATCTGGTTGTCGAGAATAGCTGCGGAAAGAAGCGCTGCTTTGCGGTTTCCCCAGCATTGCAGTGGCCGGCTGCGGCGCAATATCGTTCTTCGAGGAGCCAACCACGTAAAGAGCGCGTGACCGACGGCCTTGCCAAGCAAACCGAGATGTTCGTCCGTGTCAAGGACGACGCGTTCGCCGATGAAGGTGGCATCTTCCGTCATTGGAATATCGTAGATCGCCTCGTCACGCCTATCGAACCGTAGAGCGTGTGTGGCCTGATTGGCCTCCCGCATCTGTCGGTACTGGTCCTCATCCCGATAGGGCGTTCGACCAGCCTCGAAGCGTTTTGCGGAAAAGCGGATTGGCGCCAGATTCAGACCAAGCCTTCCACCGTAAGTGAATGGCTTGATGAGGGGCCGGCTCTGTTGTTCGTGGAGATCTCCGCTGGCAGGAGAATCACCGACCAGTGCGCGCGTGTTCACAAGAAGACGCTAGCAAATGTTCTCCCTTTGTCCAGAGCGCTATTCGATTTGCCGGTCGATACGCTGTGGAAATACGGCAATTCTCGCAAAAATTGAACAATTGGCCTCGACCGGATCAATCTCCGCCCGCGACCTTCCGCACCACAAGAATGTTTGATCCGGAAGCCGTTGAGCTATCCAGTTCGCGCGCGCTTGGTGCTGGACGCTACCGGCGGTCGAACAAACTGAAAATCGGGATGCGGAGGGTGATCAAATGACAACTGACCGCGCGTTGTCGATTGCGAAGATGGGCAGCTTCATGGCAGGCGGCCGGAGTGTCCGGATAGATGGCGAGGCTCTCGAAACAATCTTGTTTACTGCCGGCTTCAAGGACTATGGATATGATCCGAACGGAGAGCTACTTCCAAAATTCCGGTACCTGCATAAGAGCGCGTTTTGACGTACTCAACGCTGGCTTCGACCAACTTGGCCCTGGAGGGGTATGAATGTGAAACATGCATTGCAAATTTTGGTGGTAGAGCTCAGCCGGATTAACAAGACATCTTGACTAGAGGTGTTAGAATCGACGTTATTGCCACCATGGCTTGCGGATAGATTCTGCTGTTGTGTTTCGCGATAGTTGATACCAATGCGCGGGGCAATGCCCTACGCATTCCTTACGGACTGTACACTAGGTCCGCTGCTCATGGCAAACGAGTATCCGCAAGCCTCCATGTCCAGTCTTCACGCTCTCCGCTCTGCCACAAATCTTCCTCAACTCGCGCGGCTTCTTAAGCTGAACGGGGGATTACCATCCCTCTACGCTGCTGTACGAAAAAGGCCGCTACGGTCGCCGGTAAGAAGAATTTCTAATAGTGCATTGGATGGTTGGGATGATCGCAAGTTAAGATGAAATCCTGCCCCCGCAACCAGTTCCTACGCCACAGTATCCCACAATAGCCGAAATCTGCGATCCACTGCGCTAAAGCACTGCGCCCTACGGCCGCTAAAGCTCGGTCCAAAACACAAGAAACGAAATCAACAGCTGGAAATTGGGGAAGATGCGGGGGCGTGACCCCGCGTGGCTTGAGCCGATTCGGTTGGTCGAGCTCGGCCTGAAAGAACATTGCCGTCCGTCACCCCGCCCGCGATCCATACCTTCACTCCGGCCGGAAAGGCGATCATGGCGCATCCAGCGCTGGCAACAGCCGGGCAAGGATAACCGCCGATGACGAATTCCTACCGCTCGGAGCATTTCGACTTAATCCACTGGCCTTTGCAGCCCGAGATATATTTGCCGTCACGCTTCTTCGAAATCACGCCTTCGAGGCTGAGCCGGCAGGCATGGGTGATGACCAGTGCGCCGCTTTCGCCGAAATGCGCGCTATAGCGCAGAATGGAATGATCTTCGGATTCCACCCGATAATTCCGTTTGTTTCGAGTAGCTCGACGGATAATCCCAAATTGGTGAGATTTACCCACGCGCAACCTATAAGATATATTTGAGTATTTATGGTCGAAGGGGACAAAAAGGGGTAGGGATGTGCTTTTTGACGATAAGTCCTGGCTGAACGATTATGCCGACTACGGACCGTTTGCGCGCGCCGCTGTCGGCGTCCTCGTTGCCAAAGGCGACTGGGGTTGGTGGCACGGCCGGACCTATTCGGTCTTGCGCCACGCTTTGCACTCTGCGATCCGGAAAAACGGCATAGCTGTCTGGGGTGGCGATGAGGCAGTCTTCCACGCACAAGATTGGATCGATACCGCATTGGCAATCGATCTGGCGCAGGCGTTCAGCGATTTATCCCCCGGCTATGACGTGCGCCTGCGAATTGACAGGGCAGTCTGGAGCTGGGGCTCCGTGGGCGACGATGCCAATGAGCTTAGAACCTATCTCGCCGGCGCTGTTCCAGACCGGCGTGTATTTTTTGATTGGCCGCAGGACCGACGACCTCGGACGAAAACGCCAGATCGCCAAAATGGCGCCCTTGTCGTCTCGACGCCTTCCGGCGGTGCGAGCCTCGAGGCGGGGCAAGCCTTCACAGATGCCCTGAATCGCAGCTCATTCGTTCGGGTCGGCGATTGGAGGCCCGGCGAGGCTTTGGCCGACGTGCTCGTGGCCAAGTCCGTTGATACCCTGACAACCGGATCCGTTTCGGCGGAGTTGGTCGTTATAGCCACGGACGACCAGCGAGCCCTGGTCCGATCCCTGGATGAGATCAGAGGCTCAACCGGCGCAAAATGCGTCGTTCGCGTCCAAGAGAGCGGCAACGAGCGATGGCTTGAGGCCTTCGCCCGGCTCTGGGCCGGGAATTATTCCAGTATCGACACCGCCGCTGCACAGGCAAGTGAAGAGGTCGGCGTCGAAGGCGAAGTCGTTGTGTCGAACCAAACGTTTTTGCTGCGCAGCCGCAGATTTCCCTCCCCAAGGGCGGACGATAGCGCCGTCGGGTTCCGCCAGATCTACGACCTCTCACCACGCGTTGGCGTGACCGATATCGGTGTTCCAGAAGAAGTGAAGCTGCTTTCGACGACCCCGCCGCCGACTGCCAGGGTCCTAGAAATCGATGCGATCGACGGGGGCGGCAAGAAGCTCGGCAAACTGCCATCATCGGGGGAGTTCGATATCGCCGTTGCGGTGCGCCCGCAAACACCGCTTACAAGCAGCCTCATCAGGTTCCCTGACCAAAAGGTGACATGGGATGCAGACAAACGCGTGCTTCAGGTCCATCTTCTTGAGCTTGGGAAAGACCCCGTTACCAAGGAGCTCGTTCTGCCGCGGACCGGAGCATCCGCTCCCGTCAGTTTCCAGTATCTGATCCAAGGCCCGGAGCTTGTCGACCTGCGTTTCATGGTCTGCGATGGCGCGCAGATCCTTCAGACCGCACGATTTCAAGGTCATCCTGGAGAGAAATACACCGCAGAAATCGAGACTGATTTTACGCCCCTTGAGGACAAGCCACGCCCGTTCGACATGGCGTTGTTGGTCAATGATTCTCTCGGTGGCAAGCCTAGCATCACCATTATCGCCGGGGATAAGGTCACCATAGATATCTTCGAAGGACATGAAGTCGAAACGCTGAGAAACGAAGCGCGGGATACCCTGCGTACTATCGCTTCGAAACCGAATGTGCCGTTTGACGAAGCCCTGAAGGACCTCGCCGACGTCGGGTCGCGAATGCTCAAAGCAATGCAGGCCTGGGTGAAGAACTGGCCGGCGTCTTTTACGCGTGTCCAGCTCATGACGAAGGTAAATGCCGTTTTTCCGTTTGAGTTTCTCTATGAGGGCGATCTGCCTGACGATACCAGCGCACCGATTTGTCCTCAGAGCAAAGCGTGTCTGTCAGCTCCAAGAGGGACGAACGGTTGCTGTTCCCGGCGCGCCGCCGGTGACGTTTTCTGTCCGATGGGATTTGTCGGGCTGAACGCAGTCGTCGAGCGTCATGCATGGGATGGTGATGAGACACATCCGTTTTGGTTGCGCCGAAGTGAGGACTTTTCCAGAAGAGATCCGTTGCGATCCTTGGATGAGATCGTATTCGCTGCCAGCGCCATCGCCGACAATTTCCCGCAGGATGATACGCTACCGCTCCATCAACGGCTCGCGCGCATCAGCGACGTCGAGAAAGCCTTTGGGGCTAAAACGAGAGTGGACAACTGGCACGACTGGCGGAAAGCGGTCTCGCACGATAGCAAGCCACCGTCCATTGCCGTGCTCGTTCCCCATGTCGATGGCAAGAAGCTCTTCATCGGGCCATCCGACGCCCAGTATCTTTCCAGACTGTCCATGGGCAAGGCGATCGTTGCAATCGTCATCGGATGCAACACGGCCGAAGGCGAAGTGGCGGCAATGACCCTGCCGAATACGATCATGCAAGAGGGCAAGGCGAAAGTGGTTGTTGCGGCGCTGACCGAGGTCCTCGGACGGTACTCCAACACAGCAGCCATGATCCTCGGCACGAGAATTCGCGCAGCGTCTCAAGCATCCGACATGACGACCGTGGGCGACTTCGTGACCGATCTCAGGCGAAGCTTCTTGGCGCAGGGCATCGCGCTCGGGTTGGTGCTGATATCCATCGGTGATGCCGATGTCGTTTTGGGCGGGAAATAGCGGAGAGGCATATTTATGTTCGAGATCTTGTCAATTCAGGCAGATAACGGTGACTCACTTTTCGTCTCATATGGGAGTCAGGACCGCCTGCGCCACTTGTTGATCGACGGCGGCACAACCGACGTCATCGACAACTTGATCGAAACGCTGAAACTTCAACGCAGGGGCCAACGCTTGCGCCTCGAAGCACTTGTCGTCACCCACTACGACCTCGATCATATCCAGGGCATCATCGAACTGCTGCGCGATCCACCGGAATGGCTCGATATCGCCGATGTCTGGTTCAACGGGCGACACCACCTGTTCCCACGCGACGTACTTGGACACGAAGAAGGCACAGAGCTCTCGAAACTCATCAAGGCTCGCTACCCCTGGAACGTGGCGTTCGGCGGCAATGTGATACAGTCTGGCGAACGTGTCGCATTGTCTGACGGGATGATCGTTTCGGTCGTTTCTCCGGGCGAGCCTGAGCTTGCAAAGCTTGCTGCCGATTGGCCCGCGGGAGAGGAACCCGCCCAAGAGGACGACACGGAAGCGGCCCCCGATTTGCTTGGGCGAAAAGACACCTGGCCACCGGGTGCCTTCACGGCCGTGTTGATGGAGAAGTCATCGAAAGATACGTCTGCCGCCAATGGTAGCAGTATCGCACTGGTCCTGGAGTTCGAAGGCAAAAAGGCACTCTTGACCGGCGATGCGTTCTCGTCCGTCGTCGCCTCAGGGATAATGAGGTTCTGGCCAACGGGCCGGTTCGCAGCGGATCTCTTCAAACTCTCGCACCACGGAAGCAAGCGGAATACCGATGAAAAACTGCTGGCCGCCGTCGAGTGCCGCAAGTTTCTCTTTAGCACCAACAGTCGCACCCACATGCACCCGGATAACGCCTTGGTTGCACGCGTCCTGAATTCTAGTGAAGCGCCATTGCTGATCTTCAATTACAAAAATGGTCGACCATTACTTTGGGAAACCGTTCCGGATGGCTGGCCGCTTTACCAGACATTGTTCCCCGAGGGTGAAGAGCCGTTCGTGCGGATCAAGCTTTAACCTTTGAAGCGCAACGCGCTGGTGAACGTCGTTGTTTCCAATGCCTATGCGGCACGCCGGCGCGGCGATGCTCACCTCGCAATGCATGTCCACGAAGACGCGACAGCTTGGTCGAAAGGTCGGTTTCGTCGATGAAGATCAGTTTTTCCGGATCGAGGCCCAATTGACCATCGAACCCAGCATGCTGGCGCAACTGCCTGAAGCGATCGGACCTAAGGGCTGATCATGTCGCAGGGGCGCGTGGAGTATAAGCGTGGCGCACGACGGGCTCTTTGTAATAGCCCTTTCCCATTCCGGGACAGGAGAAGCGCGCACATGGTTGGGTGGCATACGCCTTCGAACCGCTGAGTGCGCGCGTTGAAAAATCCGCACTTAGATTGGGATATGGTCTGCCGCCGTCGAGATATCCCGATCCCCCGATCGCTTATAGCCGGTAATCCTTGCAGCACGTCGATGGCGTACAGAATCTGTGATCACTTGCCGTATGGCCTCCCATCCAGCAGGAGTTGCCAGCACAAGCCAGCCCTCGGCCGCCCGGTTCTGATACCCGGTGTCATGGGCCTCGATATTGCCCTGTGCCCACCTTATGGATTCCGCCATCATCTCCCCGTCTGCATTCTCCCATCGGAACAATCCCGTCGCAGACGGTCGCCATCCAAGGAGGAAGGCGACCGAGGGATTCAGGGCCAGGAAACGTACGTCCGACATGATGGAGCCCCCTGCGATCGCGACGACCGGAACCGGCTGTAGGTGCCAAAGCATGGGATAGTCGCGGGCGAAATATCGTTCTTTATGCCAAAAATCCTCAACTGAGGGTTCGCTGTCGTCGTCGAATTTCAGCGCGCGGTGACCGACGACACTGAGCCGACTTTCTTCCGCGCGGTCATTATCCTGTCGCGCAATCCTAGTTAACTCTGCCAAAACAATGTTGCCGGCGGGAGTATGGTAGGCCGTCGGCAGCGCCTCGGTAGCGGCCGCCATCCATTCGTCCGAAGGGTATTTACCGAGTTCCTCTGCCTCGGGGATATTGAGCCAATCGGGCCTGGGTAGAATGTTGGCTAGATTTCCGGGGGGATCAGCTAACACCAGCATCTCCCTGACGTACGGCGGAATCCACTCCACCACTTCTGCATCGCAAAGCTCAGAGACCAAGAGCCCTAGAGCATGCTGGGCAACGAGGCTGCGAGGACGCCGATATGTTAGCTTGAGCCCGATACTCTCATTGTGTCGAGAAATTTCTCGCTCGATTTTAGCGGACCAGGTTTCTGGTGGTGCGACGATGCGCATGAGTTGCGCCATCCGGCGCACAAGATTGTCGAAGGATAGCTCCGCATCGGACGCCAGCTTTTTTAAGACGTTGTGGTACATCCGCGTGAGGTCGAAGGCATCTTCCGTATCCGGCAGTGGTTCTCCGGGTGGGGTAACGTCACCGGAAAGACTGATTTCCGGTTTTGGAGTTTCTGGGAAGTGAAGGCGATAAAATGCGGGCAAGGGCACTTTCGCCGGCGCCGGCGGGATCTCAAGTCCGAGCTGCTCGAGAACGTTTTGGGCGGCGTATCGGATGACGGAGGAACCATGCCAAGCCAGATCGTTGAGATCCTCTGTAAACCGTGTCGCGACGGCTGGGTTGCTGACAGCCAGACACTCAAGGATCGAAAGCCCGGCAGTCTGTGCCTGATAATCAGCTGCTATAGCCTTTCTCACCGCAGCGTCAGCGGCGCCAGACTTGTCGCCGAGATCGAAGACGTCCAGCAGGCCGCGCCGAGCCTGCCATGCCAAAGAGAGAGCCGGCTGATCGATGTCGCGGGTCAGCAGACGAACGCTGATATCACAATCGTGCGCTCGCCGTTGAAGATCGAGGGATGGCGGCCGATACGAACTTGATTTCCAATCTACAAGTTGTGTGACGTGCTCTTCGATTTCCCGCCATAGCTCCGGCAGCGGCAGTTCATCAAGAAATTCACCGAGCAGTTCGTCCAAATACCCAACTTGCTCCCTGGCCCGCAGACCATGTCCCGTATAGTCGACAACAAAAAGTTTGAGCGCACGGGCTCGTCCATCGGCGGGATAAGCAATTCGAAGTGCGCGAGAAGCAGCGTAACGGGATCCGCCATCGTGGAAGCGCGCCCATCCGTAAGGGCGGCCGTTCTCAATGAGACGCGTTATCGCCGCGTCAGCGATTTCGACCTCGCCCGCCGCCTTCGCCGCATGGATGAGCACTTCCAGACTTGGTGACGTCAAGGATTGTTGAAGAACGAGATTCGCTGCTTCTCTAACACTCGGACCACCCCCCTTGGCGAAAAGGGCGAGAACGATAGGCGACCAATCGAGACCTTCGGTACCCACGGCCCGCGAGAGGGTTTTGGCAAACTCCTTTGGATCATCTGCAAGTGATCGAACCCTCTCCTGATCGAAAACAACGCCGTTTGGCATTTTCAGAGAAGGGGGCGTCGATTTTCGCCGATCGCGGTCATCTTCTTTGTCCTCTCGATCAACACCATTCAGGACATCGCCGTATGCATTGCCGGAAACCGCTACGGTTTGAGCTGAAACTTTCAGCATTCGGATCGCTTGGGCGACAAATGGGCTGCTGGACGCTGCGGGGGCCACTGTCGCGGTCAATGCCTCGCCAAATGCTGTGTCGTAACTGGAGAACGGCAAAAGAAGTCTTGAAGCCGCAACGATGCCGGTCGCCACTCGCCAATCGTCTCCGCTTCGCAATTCAGCGGCAAGTAACGCGGACAAGATAGTGGACCGGTCTCCAGACCCCTCATCGATAAGCCACTCAGCCGCCTGTAGACCAGACTGTGGCGCGCGATCTGCGAGTGCTCCTATCAGTTCGGATGTAGCGTCGGAAGTCCCTCGCCCTCTATTCATGTCCCTCAGTTGAGGCAGGAGGCGCAAGACAGTCGTTGTCGCTTGTTGCACCAAGCCAGGCTCTGCCTCGCTCCGCGCGAGACGGGCGACCCAACCACACCAATGCTGGATCTGATAATCCTTGTCGTAGTAGACGCCGAAGCTTTGGTTAAGTGCTGTATCGAGAGCGACACGCGCGCGTTTGGCCTCTCCGATCTCGATCCAATTCCGAGCGAGGGAACACAATTCGGTCAGCCGCTCTTCCAACTCCCACGATGCATCTATGGACGCTTCAATTTCGTCCAAATGCCGAATAGTTCGTGTCGCATCCCGATCGATGCGGTATGCGGACATGACAACTTGGCGGCGGCTCGTGGCCGGCCAGGGCATGTGTCCGGGCGGCAAAGCCCGGGACCATTCACTCTCGAATGCCGATATCACTGCTTCAAAGACCGAACGGCCATGAGCCTCGGCAGCACACAATAGGTGTTGGTAAAGAACGTTCAGCGCATGGGTGATGATATACCAATTATGCCAGTTGAATGTTTCGTGGGAATCGCGCCTGCGAAACTTGATGACCGGTGCGACCCTGCGCAGAAACGTACTCGAAGGTACCGGTCTGCCGGCAATCGCTTCACCCCACAACGTTGCGACAATGACAACCAAGCGTTGAAACAGTACTAAGCCTTCATCCCGGTCCCGTTCAGGAAAGGTGATGGCCGTCGGCTCAAGTGCGCGACCGCGCGCGGCCATTGCGCGAGACTGCCGAAACAGGGGTTCGACAGGTTTGAACGCCTCCGATCCCGGATCGCGAAGCTCCCTGACGTTCAGAGGTGTGGGGCAAAGCTTCAGGTAGTTGTCTGCTCGGTCTGACAACGCGGGTATTTGGGAGAGAATATCGGCAAGGGTGGCCGCCTCTTGAACGGACTGCTGACCTGGCGGACTTGCTTCAAGGACCGCGCGCATAGCTGAGATTGGATCGCCAACTGTCGAGATACCATCTACGAACAATCGAGCAGATCGAAATGCTAAACGCAGTAGAACTTTTTGGCCAATCGCGGATTGGCCGAGCAATGTCGCCAACTCGGCACAGGTGGCCTCGCTCCGCGCATCCTGAATGCCAATTCCAAGCTGCGTCAGGAGCTCGATCTGGGCATTTTCGTCAGCCTCAGGGTCGTCGGCCTCATCCTTACCTGGTCGAAAGCGTGCCTCGCCGCGAATGTTGCCGATTGCGGCAACGAGCCGATCCAGAGGGCGAAATCGCCATGCTGCTCGAGCCCAGTCGTCAAGATTGCGTCCATGGCTCCCGCCGACACGCTCCGCGCCGGCGAGGACTTCCATCGGTTCAGCGGCTTCGAACAGTTTCAGACCTAACCCGTCCGACCGGGTTTCCGACAGCCGGACTGACCATTGCAAAGCCAGGTCACCTGAAACGAGAAGCTCGTCGGACACAAAAAACCGTCCAGCTAACTCTGCTGGATCGGCAAGCTCAAGCAGGATCGATGTAAATTCTGTCTGAGAGAGTGCGTCGTGGCGATCTACAAGTTCGCTTTCGATCAAAAGCAGGCGGGCAATGGCCGCGCCAATATTAGTTTCGGCCGCAGCTTTAAGCGCACGCTCTACGTCCTCGCTGATTTCCGATATGGGCCGCCCCGCGAGAAATTGTTGTCGGAAGAGTTGCTGCTGCGCACGCTCCAACAGCGCGAATGGTTCCGCAGCCTGTTCGAGATGATACAATTCTTGCCACTTCAACGCCTGTGCTGATGTTGGCCGGGCAGCGATAGTCGCCAGGCGGCGATGGAATCCGATATTGGCCGATGGGTCGGCAATGCCGAACGCGTCAACGATGGTTTTGCCAAGAACGAATTGTCGGAAGCTGTTATGGAAGAACGCCCACCGCGAAGGCGTGAGTTGCCTGAAGAGGTGAACTGCAGTGTTCGCGAAACGCTGCACTGCTTCCATCGAAGCGAGTTGCTTGATCGTCGAAATGTCGACGGCGCCACGAATACGCGCAATCAACCCGAGGACATCTCGAACCTCAGGGTCCGAACCCAGACTGTCCCAATAAGCCTCATATTCGAGGGTTGTGTCGCCACCAAAATCGAGACCTGCATCCAGCAACGCGCGAGCAGCATCATCGTCAGAGGTATTGGCAAGACGCTTCAGCAAGTAGGCAAGGGATAGCGGATGGCCGGCGCTCGCAGCAGCAATTATGTCCTCGTCGCCAAGCCGCAATCGGGTGAGCGGCAGCACCGCTCGCGCGATCTCGTATATGCTCGACCGGGAGAGCGGGTCCATCGTTATTTTTCTACCAGCTTCTTCCAATTGCGCATTAATCGGCCGCAAAGCAGCTGTCGGCGCCTTCAAACCAACCGGCTGTGTGCCCAATACGATCAGGACACCATTTGGCAAAGCGCTCGGTGCTGGGAGTTCCTCCATAAGGGAGCGCGTTGGGTTCTGCTCGCGGTCGATATGGTCGAGACCGTCGACCAGAATGATTGCACGTCCGCCTGTTTTGGATGTTTCGTTACCCAGGTCGCGCAGCAAAGCGGTCAGGCGCTCACGTAATCCATCGAGCGTATCAGGATAAGAATTACGGCGCCGCGCCCGTCCAAGCCCCATAGACTCCAATTGCACACAAAGATCATGGAGGAAGGAAAACGCTTCGCCTCGTCCCAACTGTGGATCGTCGCGCACAAACGCATAATAGCGGACCAGCCTTACCCCTTTGCGATACCGCAACATATGCGTGAGGGTCGTCGACTTGCCCGACCCTGGGGGACCAACAAGTGCGAGATAACCCCGTTCAAATTGAGTAAAGGCCCTCTCAAGCGCCTGGACCGTCGGCTCGATAGGACGGTAGAGGCGTTCGTCTATTGGAAAATCATGCTTGAAGCGCAGGTCGTATCGATCGCGCCAGTTTAGCTCGCTCAGGATGGTGTCGATCCGTAGTTCGACCGCGCCGACACTGCTTTTGGAGACCTTCGACAACAATAGCTTCGCGAGGTCCTCGACGTCGGCCGAAGCGCGAGGCTCCCAGCGCGACGGGCCAAGATCGAACCCTAAGTCGAGTTCACAATCGGCAACGAATTCCGCGAGCTCATGTCCGCTGAGACAAGATGCGCGTTCGATCTGGTCGATTTTGTTCGACCAAACTTTGTACGTGGTGTCGCCCGGCGCGAACCATGTGGCACGGCCAGGAAAAGCATTTCTCAAAAAGGACTGTAGGTGGGCAGGTCGATCGTCATCAGTCCTTTCACCGGAAGAATCTGATGATGATGGGGCGTCGTGCATGAGATAATGCGCGTGCACCGCCGCTTCCGGGTACATTACCTTAAGCTTCTTCCAACCATCCGCCATGAGCTGGAATGGAGCTGGGTAAGGTTTGCCAGACACCCTGCTTGGTGTGACAAGGTGGCTGAAAGTCACTGACTGACGGTATTCGGACCACTTAATTTGATAGGCGTCTACCCGGCCGGGCCGCCCGATAATGACATCATCCAGCCGTCCGGCCTCAGGATCGACCAAGCGGACCCACGTTAGTTCCCCAGCTTGGATCGCTTCGTATATGAGCGTTGCAGCGACCAGATACTGCGCCGTCAGATTGCGAACGGCCCGCCGTTCTCCGTCAGCGGGACGGTGTGAGGCCGATTGGCTGGGATCCAGTTCCACTGTTGTCGAACACCCTTTCGATTCGTAATTACCACAGTTCAACCATAGGTACTGCGGGCGATAGAGGCAACGAAGAGTCAGGGGCGTTGTCTTTTCGATGCAGATTACCCCCAGATACGATCCTGGCGGCCTACGCGGACAAGAAGCGCTCCTCGCCGCTAAAGGTCATTAACTATCTTTAAGTCGCCTATATCCCGGGGGCGCGCTGGATGAACTACGAGAGATGGGTGTTGTGAACGGTAACCCGCAACAGTCGATCTATGAAATTCGGTCTGACATCTCCCGCGAGTTCTCAATCGTGCCAATTTGGAGTTCGATGTATGAAGCAGCGTACGGTCGCGCCGTTGGCGTCTCTGGATGCCAGAAATTGATCTTTCTAGGATTCCTTGCTCCAGATTGGTCAATCCCGATATGTCCAGTCGGTGATTCCAGCGACCTGCTCGAAAACTTTGCCAACGCCGCCGGCCGTTGGATCAGCCCGCTGGAGCCACTCTTCCGCCCATGCGATCCACTCTTCAACACTGCGACCATCGATTTCGGCGGTGGGCGCGATGTTCATTGATCGCAGCGCTGCCAGGAAATCACGCACGGCCGCGAGTTCGTGCCAGTCCTGAGCCAACTCTCGGAAATGCCGCCAACGGTTAGCGTCGCGCTTCCGACGCCGCTGTTCTTCATAGCGACGCTGCTCGGCAAGTTGGCGCTCGCGCTCGGCCGCCTCTCGATCCTTGCGCTGTTGAACGAGCAATGGTCCGGCTGCGACGAAGGTTGCCAAGATGTCCGGCAGCATGCCGTCCATTGGCTGCTTTTCAGATTCGAGCCATTGCCGTGGAAGAGCATTCGGCCACTGCCACGTTTTGATCTCGAAAACGAGCCAACCTGCCGGCACCAAATCCTTTTTCCAATCTTTGTCGCCGGGCGATTTCCATCGCTTTTCGTTATCGGTCAGGGGCCGACGTTCCTGCTTTTGCTTTTCGCGAACCTGAAACTCGACCTTTTCGCCTAGAATCTCGGCAAACAGGATGCCTCGTTCTCCCTGCTTAACCTTTCCTCCTTGGCGCTCAATCGCCTTGAAGAGCGTATCCAGAATGCGATGTTTGCGGCGGTCCGTTTCGGAGAAATCGCCAGGATCATAAAGATTGCGCCTCCATGGATCGCGCTCACTTCGGGCTTGACGCTTCTTCTGTTCGTGCTCCGTCAGCCATGAAGCGATAACTGTATGGGGTCTCAAAAGGCGTGCTGGCACCAGGAGGGCGGCTTCACTCGCACGGGCCTTGTCTGCTTGTTGCTTGACCTCCGGCGGCAGCTCGATGGGAGGCGGCGGCAACGGTGTTGGGCGAATGGTTATTGAGTGCGTGCTACTCGATTTCGGCAGTGGCGTCTGCTTTGGTGCTTTGCTCACAGCATGTTTCGCCCAATACCCGCGTGGCGGATACGGGATATTCTCCCGATCGCAGATCTTGGCAAGACCATTGCCGCTGATCCCATAGTCCTCGGCCAAGCGCGACAGCGGCGTTGTCCACACCGCCCCGTAAAGTTCCTCTCGTGTCATCGTCGTCGGTTGTGTCGGACGTGGCTTTAGCGAGAGTTGCACCGGGTCTTCAGCAGGGGACACAAGAACCTGCTGTGTACCGACCGAAAGGGAAACCGCATCTGGGTTCGCTTTGACGTGCTTCAGTTTGCGCTTAACGCTCGGCTTTTCTGTATCCACCACCAGCGGCTCGACACATCCAGATGGTGCTGGCGGCAAAGGTGGCTGCTCGACAGGCTTTCCGAACTCCTTCCGCATCCAATGCCCGGACGATGGCTTTGGAATATCGGCGTGTCGCAACAATGTGCTGAGATTGCCCGTCGTGGTCCCGAGCTCGACAACCAGATGCGAGATCGGCTTCGACCAAACGCGGTCATATAGCTCTTGACGTGTAAAGTGGTGTTCCATTGCAAAACTGCATTATCAAGAAAGGATTTAGTAGATATTTAGAACAAAAAAAGAACGAAAGGCAATCCGAATGGTGCCAGATTCGCCGTCGCACGCTGCGCAACTCGAACTTTTTCACCCCGAACGCCGTCATTTCCACTTCATACGTGAGCTAGCTCCATGTTCTTTACGCCGGCGCAGTTCGGCGGCTACAACGTATTATGTCAACTAGAAGACGGTAGGCCGTTCGCTTTTACTGGATGTTACAACTTTTCGAAGAGCATCAAGGGCAAGGGATGAAGATGAACATTCGCCACTATCGTGACGGTATGTGGCGCGGATGAAGAGCCGCGAGTTCCGGCTCCGCGTATTTTGAAGGTCCACGTTGGTTCTCTTGCGGGCATCTATAGTGCCAGGATGGCGCGAAGATTCCGAGAAGCGGTTTGTTCTAAGGTGTTCTGGGCGGGTTGATGCAGAAGTGTTTTCATGCGGTCAAACAGAAATTTGACAGTTTCATCGGCGTCGAAAAAGGGGAGAAGAGCACGCCAGGGCTCTTTTACCTGTTTCTTTTTGCCGTTGGGCTCACCATCCTTATATTTGGGATCGCTATCATATGGAGCAAGAGCGTCAGCCAGATGGGGCCTTTCGGCGACTTCATCGGCGGCACTCTTAACCCGTTGCTGACCTTCCTCACGTTTATGGGCCTCTTGGTCACCATCGTTCTCCAGCAGACGGAATTGAAAGACACCCGAGTCGAGCTGGAGCGATCGGCAACAGCCTTGGAAAACCAGCTTCAAGCGACCGACCGGCAGAATTTCGAGTCCACGTTTTTTCAGATGCTCACGCTACACAATACCATCGTTAACTCGATCGACCTCTACTACAGCGGCCGCGCGACGAGCGGCGACGTTGATAAGGGCTCGCGCGAAACGAAAGGGCGCGACTGCTTCAGCCAGTTTTTCGACAACTTCAAAGATAAATACGAGGAAGCCAGGGGCCATCCAGATCGCGATCGTCTTCAGATTGCCTATGATGAATTCTGGAGGTACCGACAGCAGGATCTCGCTCACTACTACCGCTACCTCTACAATGTCTTGAGGTTCGTGCATGAGGCGAAAGGGATCAAGGACAGGGGACCGTACGTGAAGCTGCTGAGGGCACAGCTGTCAGACTACGAACTGGTGATGCTGTTTTATACGGCCCTGAACAAACACGGCATCAACTATTGGCTCTACATTCACGAGTACCAGCTCTTCGACAATCTGCCGGAAGGGATGCTTATCGACCCAAACCATGCGTCATACTATTCCGACCGCTCTTTCGGTGAACCAAAGCGACAGCCGCCCGCTGACTGGCCACCCGCAATACTGGCTCTCCACTATGACGCCGCACAAGAAAAGAAGAAGCAGAGACTGGCTGCAGGCCTTCCGGAGATCGAGGAGTCAACGCTTGACGATATCTTGAACGCAGGGTGATTGATGGGAATTAGGATGCCATGGTTATGCAGCGCTGCGAAAGAGTCCGGTGCGGCTCTCGGCAACTAGAACGTTGAGTAAAGAATTCAGGGTTCCCGGAGATCGCAAGTTAAGATGAAATCCTGCCCCCGCAACCATTTACTACGCTACACTAGCCCGCGACAGCCTAAAACTACGATTCGGTGCGCTAAAGTACGATGATCGTCGGCGCTAAATCTCCGACATAAAACGCATAATTACAGAATCGACAGGTGCAAAGCGGGGCTGGCCGCAGGCGATGACAATGCCGCTTGTCCGATGGATGAGCTACTAGGCAGCCTCTCTCCGGTCTCGATTGTTGGCGGGAACTCAGACTCAGGTCAGAAGGCTTGATGTCCTCACAGGCAAAGCACTGTGTTGTTGCGAAAAGCTGGGGGTAGAAAATCTCGGTTCAGGAAATAGCCGGTGTCTTGTTGGGCTGCATGAAGGCAGCTGGCCGCTGGTGTCGGCCATGCCGACCATATCGTGCGTGCCCGCGCTGCCTGCGATAAGGCCTAGGGTCAAAGCGGGCCTGCCTCCGTGCTTATCTAGCTTCCAGTTCCGAGCATAGCGCTTTCGTCCGCTTCTAGCGCGTCAGGGGTCTTTGGTGGTGACTGATGCGGCAAGCAAACGAGAACAGCAGGGCCCCACGAAGTTCCAGATCGCGTCCGTCACCTCGTCAAGCGCCAGTCCTGCAACTTGGATCGACCGGGCATAGTTTCGCCACTGGCTCTGCTTGCCGGTATCCTCGAAGAAGACACTGGTCAGACCCGGTGGTCGCGAAGAGGGGATCGCGGTTCGTCTGCGCTCGAACGTCGCACTGATCGCGGCATCAAGTTCGTCATCCAGAATGCTGACCACCTGGGGAATTGCCCAGAGGTCGAAGTAGTCCTTCATCCGCCCGTTGATTATGCCGAGCGCCACGATCGCTTGAAGTTTCTCGGCAATTACGACCGCTGGAGGGTAGCTGCGAATGCGTGGGGATTCCATGCCGAGGAGGGAAGGGTAGGAGGTCATCTCGGCTCCCGCAAGAGCATCGCCGAACCCGATGTCGATGGTAACCGGTATTCGTGTACGCTCCAGAAGAGCCACCGTGCGAAGCCGCACACCGTTGTATTCCATCTCCTCGCGAATGACCTCCGCCTGTAGTCCGTCGACATCGAAGACGAGCCCGTCATCGTATTGAACTGCCATGATGCCTGCGAAGATCGATTTCAGGGTATCTCCGTCCGCCTGACCGTATCCAAGGAAATCAACGTCGCGGGTTTCGCGGTTGTCTCCGTCCAGCCAGAGCGTGACGAGCATTCCGCCCTTGAGTATGAAGCGATCGGCCTTGTCGGATGCTGACAGCCGAAAGAGCAGTCGCTCGAGGGCATATCGGACCATGACAATTTCGAAAACCCGTCCTTCAAGACGGGCAAGGTTGCTGAGCTGCTGCTTTATGGAAGCCGCCCTGTTTCTGATCTCCCTAGCCATTCGAGGTCAGAGCCTCCAGATAGGGTTTCATCTTCCTCCAAGCGCCGTTCACCATGGCGGTTTCGGTTATTGCCGCCGGACTCGCCTTTCGCTGCTGGAGTGTCGCCCGAAGTGCTTCTATCGCGACCGATCGGTCGACTACCTTGCTTCTGAAGACGTCTGCAATCGTCTTGGTCACCGAGAATATGGGGACCGATACACCGGAAATCCGGTGATGTTCGATGCCGTTGGTCATATAGGTGTCTCGGAATTCAATGATCCTGATAAGTGAATCGGCAGGAGCGACAGCCCAGTCCCTTTGACTTACGGCCACCCATATCTCGCGGGGGATCTGGTCTGTCAGTCCATGAAACGCCAATGCCGATACCAGTGCAACCACACCTCTGGGCGCAAGCTTGGCGGCTTCCGCCAAGGCCTGGGACGAGTCCATGTCACCAAGTACATGCTGATACAGGCCCCGGGATATCCGGACCAGTTCCCCGGATTCGACGGCTCTCGATATCGTCGACGGGGTTATTCCAGCAGCGCGCAATTCGTATGCGCGGGCAATGGGGTGTGAGGCAAGGAAGGTGAGCAGACGCTCCTGCTGAGATGTCTCCGGGGCCATTGTTGGTACATATCCTGGGTATAACTTCACTTTCTACCCAGGTTTTGTACCACATGTCACGGTACATATCCTGGGTAAAATTTCATTTTGTACCCAGGATATGTACCAGATTCTCCTGATTCATAGAGCGTGGCCGCACTAGAGTACTCTCAAAATTTCCCGTTCCTTCCCTGATCCAGCAGGTGACCTCTTCCAGCGTCAGCGCGAGCCATGGGGAGCGCAGGCCGCATTCCCAGACAGTGCCCACCCGCCAGCCGGATGAGTTCAAGGCATTGCGAACTTCCTGGTCCCGGGCGATGTTGCGTGCGAACTTTGCGGCCCAGAACTCGGGATTCGATGCTGGTGTGGTGCACCAGTGGCAGCCCTCGTGGCGGTGCCAGAAGCAGCCGTGGACAAACACGGCTGCCCGTCTCGACTTGAACACAAGGTCAGGCCGACCGGTTACATCCGGATCGTGGAGACGAAATCGAAGGCCGGCCGCGTGAAGATGACGTCGAAGTGTCAGCTCCGGCTTGGTATTCTTGCCGCGGATGCCAGACATCATCTGCGATCGTTTTTCCGGACTCACTACGTCGACCATGACGTTTTGCCTGTCATTTCCACACGAAGATGATATTCATTGCAAATACTGTCTACAACTCCGAAGTGCGTGATTCTTGCCATCATATTCTGTCGTCGACATCTTTGCAGGGCCGGGGGGGCTCGCGGAAGGCTTTTCGAGCGTTCCCGGCATCGAGGATGAGCGCGCCTATCACATCGCCCTTTCCATCGAGAAGGAAAGAGCCGCGCATTCCACTCTGCGTCTAAGAAGCTTCCTGCGCCAGTTCAATGGCGCGCTGCCGGACCAGTACTACGACTTCCTGGCGCGGGGCGGTGATGAGCCGGACTGGGCGACGGAATATCCGCGGGAATGGGCGAAGGCGGGGGATGAGGCCTGGCAGCTGGAACTGGGAGAGGAAGATCCCGAGAAGCGTCTCAACGGACGCATCGACGAGATCCGCGAGCAAGGCGGCGGCAACTCCATCCTGATCGGTGGTCCGCCGTGCCAGGCCTATTCGCTTGTCGGCAGAGCCCGCAATCAGGGGAAGAAGAACTACGTCGCCAGCGCGGACGAGAAACACTTCCTCTACAAGGAGTACATCCGGATCCTGGATCGTCTGCAGCCGGCCGCCTTCGTCATGGAGAACGTCAAGGGTATGCTGTCGTCATCCGTGGATGGCGAGAACCGGATCTTCGATCAGGTCCTTCGCGACCTTCGTGGAGAAAGGCCGGGGGCCACCGAATACCGGCTCGTCGCGCTTGACCCGAGATCCCGCCGCCAGCTGGATTTGTCGGCCTTCGAGCCACGCGCTGCCGATTTCATCGTGCGCGCCGAAGACTTCGGCGTTCCGCAGGCCCGTCATCGGGTCATCGTTGTAGGACTGCGCGCTGATGTCGCGAAAGGTCTGCCGACGGCGGCCCTGGCTGATCTCATGGTGCGGCATACTCTCAAGGCGACTGTTCAGCATGTCCTCGACGGCATGCCGAAGCTGAGAAGCGGGCTGAGCCGTGGTATCGACGGCGATGACGAATGGCGTGTCGTGGTTGAAGATGCCATGGCCCTCGTGGCAGATCTGGACATCGGTCTGACTGAGGACCTGCGGCTGTCCTTCACTGTCCAGGCACGAAAATGCCTCGCCGCCCTGAGGGGAATGAGCCGGCTTCCAGGCCGCGAAGCATGGGGAAATGGGATTTCCGCCGAATGCCCCGCCGAACTGCGGAACTGGCTTGTTGACGAAAGACTCTCCAACCTTCCGAACCACGCGACGCGAAGCCATATGCCGAGCGACCTTGCACGGTATTTCTTTGCGGCGGTATTTGCCCGGGTGGTCGGTCGATCACCCAAGGCAACCGATTTTCCCGAAGAGCTTTCCCCGAATCATGAGAACTGGAAGACTGGCAAGTTTGCAGATCGCTTTCGTGTTCAGCTTTCCGGCGGGCCCTCGACGACGGTGACGAGCCATATCTCGAAGGACGGGCACTATTTCATCCATCCAGATCCGCTTCAGTGCCGCAGCCTTTCGGTACGAGAAGCAGCCAGACTTCAGACCTTCCCCGACAACTATTTCTTCAAGGGAAATCGGACGGAGCAGTACATCCAGGTCGGCAACGCGGTCCCTCCCTTGCTCGCCCGCTGGATCGGCGAGGCGCTGTTTTCCATCCTCACAGCGCATGCCGACGCTGCAGACGAACAAATCGGAAGGGCCAGACTGTCGAATGTCGCCTGATCAAGACGTTGCCAGTTCGGGAGCAGGGGAACTCTTCGAGTGCCCGCGAGCCCTGCTTCCAGACTCGGACCGAGCTGGAAAACACAATATGATGCGATCGGGGCAGGCGGCGGCGTCGTGAAGAAAAAGGCGAGGACCTTTCCGGCTGCACCCATTGCTGCAACCCTCATCGAGAGTTTGCGGGACATTGGCTATTCTCTCGAAACAGCCCTCGCAGACATCATCGACAATTCGCTCGCAAGCGGCGCCAGTCTGATTGACATTCTCGCGGACACCGCTGGCGATGATCCGAAGATTGCCATTCTGGACAATGGGAGTGGCATGTCCCCGGACGAGCTGATCGCAGCGATGCGTCCAGGAAGCAGGAATCCTCTCGAAGAACGTACCGGCACGGATCTCGGAAGGTTTGGTCTGGGACTGAAGACCGCATCGTTTTCGCAATGCAGGCGTCTAACCGTGATCACTGCTAGGGACGGCGTGATATCTGCAGCGATCTGGGACCTTGATTTCGTGGCGGAGCAGAATGAATGGCTCCTGCAGCTACCTGACCCGAGCGAAGCCCAGCCGTGGGGCGATCAGCTTGGGAGTCAGGGAACCCTGGTGATCTGGGAAGCTCTTGATCGGCTTGCCCCGAAGGGTGAGCGTGGGGATCTGGTCCGGTCACTCGACCTGGCACGCGAACACCTCGAGCTGGTATTCCATCGATACATTTCGGGAGAGCGCGGCCACGCCCGTGTGCGAATGCGGCTCAACAATCGCGAACTCAAAGGCTTTGATCCGTTCGATCAGAGCAATCCAGCGACAATAGTCGGCCCTACGGAGGAGTTCCGCTCCGGCCGACACATTGTCACCATCCAGAGCTTCACGCTTCCCCACCACAAGAAGCTTCCTGCGGCGGACTGGGAGCGCAATGCAGGTCGCGCCGGCTACCTCAAGAACCAAGGTTTCTACGTCTACCGGGCACGTCGCCTCATCATTCACGGGACATGGTTCGGCCTCGCGCGGCAGACGGAGCTGACCAAGCTGGCTCGGGTGAAGATCGATATTCCCACGGGCCTGGACGCCGAGTGGAAAATCGACGTCAAGAAGGCATCGGCCCAGCCTCCGTTCAATGTTCGCGAAAGGCTTCGTCGCATCATTGAAACGATCGGCGCGACTTCGAAGCGAATATATACCGCACGCGGCAGGAAGCTGGTGTCTGATGCCCGCCTTCCCGTGTGGAACCGGCACCAGGACAAGAACGAGATTTTCTACAGGCTGAATCCGGAGCATCCGCTGATCTCGGGTTTTGTCGACACTCTCAGCGATGAGCAGAAGGCAGCATTTGACCGCCTTACAGTCCTCATCGAATCGGCGATCCCGATGGAGAGCCTCTATGCAGACATGGGCAGTGAGCCGGAGAACGTGCGAAACACGGGCATCCCGGACGATACCCTGCGCAGGATCGTTGAATTCACAGCAGAGAATCTGGTCAATTCAGGCACGTCCGTCGAAGAGGTGAGGCTGATGATGCAGGTGACCGAGCCGTTCCGATCGCACTGGGCTGCAACGGAAGACATACTGAACGAAAGATTTGGGGGCAGGGGAGATGACTGAAAACTACGAGAATCTGCGGATGGCGGTCGAGCCGTTCATCGCGAAGGCGGTGCTGCCAACTCCAGAAACAATAAGATCCTGGATCACACAGTTCAGGCTGGTGCCGGACTGCCAGGTCGATGACGCAGACGCGGAAAGGCTGGCTCGCGAGCTCGAAGCCCAGCACGGCGTATCGATGAAGATTGGCTCGGTGCTGGTCGACCGGGAATGGGCGCCGTGGCTCGAGAGCGAAAAGCCGACAATGGACCGCTACTACTGGATGAGATATCGGCGGCTCCTCGTCGAGAAGCGATTTTCAGGGCAGGTCCTGGCGACACTTGACGCGGTGACCGATCGTATCCTCGGCCTGATGGAGAATCCTCGGAAGGAAGGTGAATGGGATCGGCGGGGCATGGTAGTGGGCCACGTCCAGTCCGGGAAGACCGCCAACTACACGGGTCTCATCTGCAAGGCAGCCGATGCAGGTTACAAGCTTATCATTGTCATCGCTGGTATACACAATAACCTGCGCAACCAGACGCAGCTGCGAATTGACGAAGGTTTCGTCGGCAGGGACAGCGCCCGACTCGGGTCAACCAAGGGTGACCGCATCATCGGGGTCGGGCGCTATGACAGCTCACGCCATCCCTGGACATTCACCACATCCGTTCGCGACTTCAACTCGACTGGCGCCGGCCAGGGTGGTGGCAACCTGGACTCGCTTTCAGTACCTGCCGTGTTCGTCATCAAGAAGAACAGCAGTACGCTTGGTATTCTTCTCGAATGGCTGGGAAACTACAATCGCAAGCGTGGCGCTAAGACAATCTCGGCTCCCATGCTCGTCATCGACGACGAAGCCGATAATGCGTCCATCAACATCAAGCATGGGAAAGGCGCTGTCTCCAATATCAACGGGCAGATCCGTTCGCTTCTCAAGCTTTTTGACCGCAGCTGCTATATCGGCTATACTGCAACGCCATTTGCGAACATCTTCATCGATCCGGATACTGCCGACGAGATGAGGGGCGCGGACCTGTTCCCGAGAAACTTCATCGTCAGTCTTGATCCGCCCTCCAACTATTTCGGTGCGAACAGGGTGTTCCTCGACCAGCCTAGGCAGATCATCCGCCACATCGAGGATCACGACGAAATCCTTCCCCTCAAGCATCCCAGGGACACGGCGATCACCGCGCTGCCCGACAGTCTTCTCAAGGCGATAAGAACATTCATCGTCGCGAGGGCAATACGGCTCGTCCGGGGCCAGCAGTCGGCGCACAACTCGATGCTCGTGAATGCATCGCGCTTCACGGACGTTCAGCAGCAGCTTCGGAATGAGATCCACGACACTCTTGAGGCCATCAAGGCAAGTATCAGCGTGAACGGGGCCCAGTCCGAGCGGGACGCCTTGCGAGATCCGGAAATCCGCGCGCTTCACGAGGTCTGGCAGGAGGAGTATTCAATCACGTCGAAGACAGAGTGGAGCGAAGTGCAGGCGGCTCTTCATTCGTCCGCCGCGCCGATCAGTGTCGTCGAGGTCAACAGTCGTTCCGCGGGCAATCTCGCCTATGCCGATCATGAGAGCTCCGGCCTGAATGTCATCGCTGTCGGCGGGTTTTCCCTTTCGCGCGGGCTGACCCTCGAAGGCCTGATCGTCAGCTACTTCCTGCGCAATTCCATGATGTACGACACGCTCATGCAGATGGGCAGGTGGTTCGGCTATCGACCGGGTTATGATGATCTCTGCCGAGTCTGGATGCCTGAAGAGGCGGAAGGATGGTATGCCCATGTCGCGGAGTCAATCGACGAACTCAGAGACGAGCTGCGGCGAATGGAGGCGGCGAACGCTACCCCCGAACAGTTCGGTCTCAAGGTGCGCAGCCACCCCGACACACTGCTCGTCACGGCCAAGAACAAGATGGGCTCTGGAGAACGGCTGGTTGTATCGATCGGTCTTGCCAACAGCTTCGTCGAGACCGCAATTCTCCATCGGACGGCCGACAAGCTGAAACTCAACCTCAAGGCCGCGAAGAATCTCGCAGCGAGCCTCAAGGAACACGGCTATCCGTTGACAGGAGCCGCGACCGTCACAGGCGGTCGGCTGGTGACCGGAGCACCGGTTGCTCCCGTTCTTCAGTTTTTGAAGGAGTTCCAGAACCACGAAGGGGCATTGCTGACAGATGGAGATCCTCTCCAGCGCTATATCCTTGCTCGCGCTGATGACGAGCTCAAGAGCTGGGATATTCTGTTTGCAGGCGTCGAGCGCGGCAACGAGCACACGGTCGACGACAATCTCGGTATCACGCTGAACCGTCAACGCCGAACCGCCGGGAAGCAGAGCACTTCCAAGACTCTGCATATCACCAACAAGCAGCGTGTCGCCTCGAGAGGGGTCGAAGCGACAGGACTTGAGGCAGACGAAATTGCGTCGGCGCGCAGTGATTATCTCGCCACGCTTGAGCAGGACGGAAAGCTGCCCGCAGAGGGCGAGCCGGTAAACTTCCCGGACAAGATCTATCGCGTTGTTCGGCGACGCCCCCTCCTGATCGTTCATCTCCTGAGGATAGATCCGGAATCCGACAAGGTTGCCGACGATCCGCAGCCTGTGGTCGCATATAGCATCAGCTTCCCAAGCACGGCAAGGGAGGAGGACACGGTGGAATACATCGTCAACACCACCTGGATCAGGGAGCATTTCCGTAACGAGGGCGACGAGGAGGAGATGGCGGGTGATGAGCAGTGATCCATGGAGAAGCCTGAGCGTCCCCGTCGGTGCAGAAACAGCCAGCGCCCGGCGGGTCGATGCCGGGGGGCAATGGGATTTCTTCTGGGCGAAGGATGTGGTGGGGAGGTATCTGCTTCTCCTGGAGTATCAAAGCTCGCTTGAGGCTGTCCCGTCGCTTCCTCGACTGCATGGGATCGAGGTGGCGATCCAGTCGCGCGAGGACGGGATTGGGGGGCGTCTCCTGATCCGCCTGCTCGACAATTCCCTCAGAGATATATTCCTCGAACTGTGCAACAGCATTCTCGCGTCCACATCCCAGGCGACAAGCGAGACCGATGCCATCGGTCGGGCGGTGGCGAGAACATGGCGCTGGCATCACCTGCTCCGTGGAGGTTCGTTCGTACTTCTGTCTTCCGAGGAGCAGAAAGGTCTCATTGGCGAACTGATAACACTGGACAGGCATTTTCTTCCCGTAATGAGCGCGAGCGATGCGCTGCTGGCCTGGATCGGTCCTACGGATGCACCAAAGGATTTCGAGATCGGCCTGACGGCGGTCGAGGTCAAGACACGGCGCGCCGGCGCGGTCAGTGCTGTCGTCATATCGTCAGAGCATCAGCTGGACGATGCGGGTCTCGACCGACTGTTTCTTCACGTTCTGGATCTTTCGGAGGCGCAGTCTGGCCATCCGGGAGCCCGAAGCCTGAACGACTACGCCACCGGAATCCGTATGAGGATCGAGAGCCAGGATCAGGGCGCACTGCTTCTGCTTGACGAGCGGCTGCAGGCTGCAGGGTTCAGATGGGAAGACGACTACTCGACATCGCTCTGGGTCGAGGGCCAATTCGAAATCTTTCAGGTTCGCGATGGCTTTCCACGATTGACGACAACGTCCTGCCCTCCGGGAGTTGCGCGCGTAAAATACACGGTAGTGTTGTCGGAGTGTCGGGAATATGCTCTGCCGGAAGAGTCGATAAGATTGTGTCTCAGCGGGGGGTGAGATTGTCCGAGGAGCTGGCAGAGTTCAACCACGAGTTTTTTCAGGAAGTGCTGGCTTCTGCCGATGCAGAGGGCCAGTTTACGGAAGATGCGTTCTTCGACCTCTTCTGCAAGCAGCTCATCGATGCGGGTGAACTCGACACTGCAGATCGCGCACTCTATCAGTCGGCGCGGGGCATACGCGTCGATGGCTATGCAGGCGATCCGAACTCGAACGAAGGCGAGCTCACGCTCATCATCGTGGACTTTTCCCAGGCTTCGGAGATCAGATCACTTTCGCGCGCGGAGATGGACGCGGCGTTCAAGAGACTGACGAACTTCATTTCAAAGGCGCTTGAATCGACGTTCAGGCAGGGTCTGGAAGAAACCTCGCCAGGCTTCGGCGTGGCCGACATGATCGCAAAGCGCTGGAACACGATCGAAAAGATCAAGCTTGTCCTCATTACCAATCGACAGCTCAGCAGCAGGGTCGAAGGCAGGGATTCCGATGAACTTCGGGGTATTCCCGTTGCATACTCGGTCTGGGACATAGCCCGATTGCACCGTTTTGTTTCTTCCGGACATGGGCGGGAAGAGATCGAGATCGACCTTCGCGAAGACTTCGGCGGCTCAATCCCAGCGCTGCCGGCACACCTGTCGGAAGCAGGCTACGAAGCCTATCTCCTTGTGATCCCCGGAACGACGCTTGCTGCCATCTACGAGCGCTGGGGTGCCCAGCTTCTCGAACAGAATGTTCGGGTATTCCTTCAAGCCAGAGGCAGCGTGAACAAGGGCATAAGGACGACAATTGAGCGCGACCCGGAGATGTTCTTTGCCTTCAACAACGGGATAACGGCCACCGCCGAGAGCGTGAAGGTCACCCAGGGGGGCGCGACCTTGGCAATTGCCTCCATCAGCAACCTTCAGATCGTCAACGGCGGACAGACCACCGCGTCGATCCATGCTGCGAGCAGAAAGAAGGAGCCGGGCCTCGACAAGGTATTCGTTCAGATGAAGCTGTCGATTGTCGAGCAGTCGATGGCATCCGACGTGGTTCCGAAAATATCGGAGTTTGCCAACAGTCAGAACAAGGTGAATGCGGCCGACTTCTTCGCAAATCACGCCTTTCATATCCGGTTCCAGGAGTTTTCGCGGCGCATCTTCGCGCCGTCACCGGACGGGACATTCAGGGAATCGAAATGGTTCTACGAACGGGCCCGGGGCCAGTATCAGGACGCGAGGAACCTGCTGAAGACGGCGCAGAAACGAAAGTTCGATGTCGAGTTTCCGAAGAGCCAGATGATCGACAAGACGGATCTTGCAAAGTTCCTGAACCCCTGGCGAGGCTTTCCCGAAATCGTCAGCAGGGGCTCGCAGAAGAACTTCGTGCATTTTGCAGACAGCATCGGCAAGGAATGGGAAAAGAACTCGGACGCGTTCAACGAGGATTTTTTCCGCCACTCGATAGCCAAGGCAATCGTATTCCGCGAGGCAGAGCGACTTGTGACGAAGCAGTCCTGGTATCAGGGCGGGGGCATAAGATCCCGTGTCGTGCCCTATGCCATCGCAAAACTGCAGTTCGATGCTGCCAGGATCGAGGGTGTTGTTGACCTCGACAAGGTCTGGCGACGACAGGGGCTAACCGACGTTCTCGAGCGCACCCTCTGCAGCGGGCTGGAAGCCGTACATGGGGTGATCACCGGAGGCCCGGGAGAAATTGCCAACCCGCTTGAGTGGGCCAAGCAGCAGGCGTGCTGGGCGAGGGTCAAGACGCTGCAGGTCTCATGGCCGGAAGACTGGGAGGATACGCTCGTCGGGCGGGACGAACATCGTGCAAATAGACGGAGCGCAGTGCGCGACCAGCGAATGCTGAACGGCATCGAGGCGCAGACCGAGGTTCTCAGGCGTGGCGGCGGGTTCTGGTCCGAGGTCAAGGCGTGGGGTACCCGCCGGAAGGCCTTGTCGCCCGATGATGCTTCGATCCTCGCTGTTGCCGCAGGAATACCAGGACGGCTTCCGACAGAGCGACAGTGTGCGCGGCTTCTGCAGATACTCCAGCGCCTCGAGGCCGACGGATTTCAGGCTTCTGCGCATGCATGAGGTCGACGTGGCGAAAACAGGCTTTCGAAGGGTATCGATGGTAATACTCTGGGCCTGCGGAGGATTTTTGTTTGACCTCCGCATTTTTGTTCGGCCTGCAATATTTACCCTCCGATGCAGGCCACTTGGGCAAAGAGACCTCCGCCTGAACAGCTGCCCCTGCCTGAGCCTTAAAGAGACCGGAACTTTGCCAACCGCCTTCACGTAAGCACGCGAGAGGTGGTTGGAAAATCTCTGCGAAACTGGATCAGCCTCAATAGTAATAGCTTGAAGGAGCACTCTTGAAACCCCTCGACAACAACGGTGCCGAGCTTCGTTCGACCTTCAGCGTCGCCGGCGTGCATCCAAGCTTCGAGATCACCTTTGAATCAGGGGACGGACGTGGACGGAACTCCCAGTACGGCGCCGGCGTCGCGATCGTCCTCGAAAGACTGTCGAACCTTGACGCGACGCTGACGCGAGCGCAGATCACCAGTGACCCAGTGATGAAACTTGTCCTTGAGAAAGGCATCGATCCGAGCTTCGTGCTCCGGGCCTTCCCGTTTCCTTTGCTGCTTCGGGGTACGGACAGCGTCAAGCTGCGCAAGGCGCTGGGGAGCGCCGGCGGTCGGATCGAGAGTGAGCAGGCGAGTGGCGGCAATAACACGAGAAAAATGACGCTCTCCGTGACTTTGCCAGGTCCTCAGCGACGAGCTGCCGACTTGGAGCTGGCACTGGCCGGGCTCCTCACGGTTCAGCCTCTGACAATGATGTCGAAGCTTTCTGACGTCGATTATGCCTTGGAGGAATGGCTTAAGGCGTTGAAGCTGGGATCACGCCCGGCCAGAGGCAGTCTCCTTTGGATGAGTGAAGAGATGGTGATGCTGAAGGCATCCGCATCCGACAAGCGAGCTGGCGCATTCGATGTGCAGCTTGGGGTCCGCAGCTCTGGAAAACCTTGGTCGGTCGAGATCAATGCCCCCGCGGCTGCAGCCGATCCAAATGGCCTAGTCAGCGTAGCCACCAACGGAGAGGGGCGCCGCTTCGTGCTCCGGCAGGGTCGGCTGCGTCCAAACCCGGATTCTGACGGCGAGGTTGATGGCGCCCGGTTTAGAACGTTGAGCGGCCTTGAGCCGGTGATCGTCACAGGCGTCAGGAGCAAGATCTCGCGAGACTGGTATGTCGTGGCGGACATCGATGGCAGTGCCGAAAAGATCAGGCGACAGACAGGCGATTTCGTACATGCATGCGCCAGAGCTCGTCTTCGCTCGAAAGGTGTCGCTCTTCCGCTGCCCGCACCGCCGACCCTAGCGTCCGACGAGAAGGGTGGTGTGTTTCTCAAGCAGGCAAGGGATGCCATGCCTGAAAAGGAGATTCTCAGGCTTCAGGGCGAGGTGTGGCTTGCACTGCGCCGTATCGTAGAGCGTTCCGGGTTCCAGCTTGTAAAGCTGCGTCACGACGCCGGTTATGAAGTCGACGGCATCATACTCGCCGGGCCGTCCAACATTCTCATTGAAATCAAGACCCGCGCGTCGGCTGCAGATATCTACGAGGGAGTAGGCCAGCTCGTTCTCTATAGCCGCATGCTGGGTCTTTCCGACCACCGCCGCATCCTGCTTCTTCCCAGAAAGCCCAGCGCAACCCTCGTGACGGCAGTCGAGGCCGAAGGGTTGATGATATCGACCTACGATGCCTCGATAGACGGCAAGGCCGCACGTGTAGATTTTTCGGAAGCATTTCTGTCGGAATGCGGTCTGTCGCGATGAACCTTCGGTCATCAGATCTGTCCCGACGCGACACAGACGGAACGTTTCAGCGGGCAGTCGGTCCCGCCTTCCGCTTCGCGGCGCTATGCTAAGGCTCCTGCGGCTGCCCGCGTACCGGCTGAAGCGTGTCGAGAATTCCCGCTTTCCCGCCCCTCTAGTGGGCGGCGCTATGCTGAAAGCTCCGATGCTCTCCATTCTTGCTTACGCCTTCGACGATCCTGCTGTTTCAGTTGGCTTTTTCGTCGATTTCCGATCGCGTTAAAAACGTGCCGATCGTTCGAATCCCTCACATCAGGATTTTTGTGGGAGGCGAACGGCTTTTTGCGGTTCCCGCTACAGCTGGTATGCTCCTTTTCCGTAAGGATAATCCCGCTCAGACATCATCACTGCTGGCCAGATTCGCTGCAATCGTCCCAACAGGTTGAACTGCATATGATGTCGTGTTTTGAATTGGGCAAACTGGTTAGAGGGCCAAAGATCGTTATCGGTAAGATTTGTGCATCCGCGAGCTTGGAGTGGAATGGATAGTCCAAGGACAATTGCAGAGCAGAGGCTGTCTGGGTTGCTTGCAAAAATCGAAGCAAGCGAAAGGGCGCTTATGGAGGAAGTCGCTGGAACTGAACGACCGGTTTTGCTGGAAGTCATCCGCGCTGTTGACTCCATAGGCTATTTGCGAGCGTTCGCCCCGAACTACAGGGTGTCCAATCTTCCTGGCTATCTCGACATCTGCTGGCTTGGGGCTAATCGGGCTCTTTCTTTATTTCTTCCCGCGGGCATGGTCGGTCCAGGTGCGGCTTGGGCACCTACAAGTAATGACCGGTCGCTATGGGCAAGTTCTTTGCTTTATCGCTCAGGTCTCATTTCTCACCTAAAACGTCTGGTGGACTTTCTGCGATACGACTTGGCCACGCTCGAGCTCAGTAAAAGTGGGGCGATACGCTTTGTGATCACGGCCGCCGATTTCGAAGCGATCGATCGCGATGCCATTGCCTGGTTCGGTCAACACATCAATAAAACGAACCGTCCTTTTCTGGACGCGTTAGAGGCTGATCAAGGAAAATGGGTTACCCAGCAACTGGAGGCTCGCGTGGAGAGGGACGCTACCTTCGGCATCCGGTACTCCTCATCCGGGGAATTAGAGGAATATTTCGAGGCTTGCGCCGAGCTCCGCGTTTGCGGATTGCCGGGCAATGATAGCCTGCCCGACGAATGTCAGATCGGCCCGCTCACGTTCGGCCAATATCGCACTGCGATCGTGACAGGAATGGCGCATTGTCTAAAACATACCGCATTTGTCGATACCCTTCTGATACGACAGAACCCGCCAGCAGCTAGGGATATCCTTTCAATCTATGCGTTCGATCACGAACTGCGGGAACAATGGGGCGCATTGCTTGGCCTGAAAGATGACGAGGCGGATGTCATGTTAGAAGTGCTAGGCATCTCACCGCCCGATGTTGCGCATCTGAAATTGATCCCCGATTGTCCGCAAGCACTGCTAATCAGAGGAGGAGACCAATGCTGGCACAAGCCGGTGTTCGGCGGCCTCAATAATCCCTTCCCCTGGGTGAACCGCAAACTGCAGAGGACGTTTCGCTCTGATTGGGACCGGGCCGTCAATCTGCGGGAGGCAGCGTTCCGCGACGATCTGCGGGCGCTTTTTCTGGAACCTCGCTTCTTTATGCCTTCAAAGCCGCGTCGCTTGCGGGACGGCGGGCGTGTCTTGACCGATATTGACGCAGCGATCTTTGATCGGCAGAGAGGAACTCTGGCTGTTTTTCAGATAAAATGGCAGGATTCGTTCGAGAACTCATTGACCGAACGGGCAAGCCGCCAGAGCAACTTGGTCAAGGAAGGCAATGCTTGGATTGAGGTCGTTTCCAACTATTGCGCGGGACTTGGCGGCGACGAACGCGCCCTGCAACTCGGTTTACCGAAAGATATGGCTGCGAGCGCAAAGGCGATGTGCCTCTTCGTGCTCACCCGCAATGGCGCAAAGTTTTCGGGCGGTGAACCTCAAGACAGTCGCGCAGCGTGGTTTTCTTGGTTTGATCTTCTCAAGCGCTGCCACAGCTTGAGCCCAGGCAAAGACCCGCTACTGGAGCTTTGGAAAAGCGGACGAAAGACCCTCCCTCCGCGCGGACGTCGGGAAGTTCAGAGTTTCGAACTAGACGGTGTGAGGATCGAGTCGGTTGTTGTGAATTAAGACGGGTGGCGCGCTGCTGATCCAGTTCGTGTTGTAGAACACGACCGCCAGCTACAAGGACGGCTCGTCTAGGTGACATAGGAATTGCCCGGACCTGACCGGATCAATTTTGTCCGCTTCTCCGAGAGCCCATTGCTCCCAAGCTGCCAGCCTTGCCTCGCCAATCTCAGCGGAGCCTTTCGTGATTGCCACACGCACACTCTCGACGAGGGCGCGGATATCTTGTGCTCGACGCAGCAGGTCGCCGGATATCTTTAGATTATCTAGTCGTTGCTGGTTCAACTTTTGGAGCTGCTCTTGCCGCTGCCTCTCTTTTTCCTGACGAGCCAGTTCTGCCTTCTGTTCAGCTTCTTTCAGGCTTTCTCTAAATTTTGCTTCTCCCGCCACGATGAGTTCCGCCACGATGATTGGGATCTTGTCCTCAAGTCGACCTTCGTCATCATCCTGCCAGCTTTTCGAAACTCGGCCATCAAAATCTGGGGCGAGGCTTAGCGCTAAGGTTGTCGACGCCGGCAGATCAGGGGACGGTCTTTCATACCCATTTCGGCGTATTTTCTTGTACTTCCCGACGATAGCCAGATTCAGACCAAGATAGGTGTCCCCGATGATTGCTCGGGCATGGAGTTCCTGTTTATTTTCTTGTGCGTCACCATCATGACCACGCTTGCTGAGCGCGAGAAACAGACCATTCAATATCCGAAGGCACCGTTTCGAGAGCGGTGAATCAAATATTGGCCGATCCCAGTCCCAGTTGCTTTTCGAAAACTTTTCTTGTCTGCGGGCTTCCTGCCTCAGAATATGTGCGATTCCTCTGTGGGGAACGCCAATGGTTTTCGGCGCCACAACGCGGCCGATAGCCTTCACTTCTTGGGCGAAGAGGTCATCCAGATTTTCAGGAACGGTAGCCGAGGCAAATGGACCCGCAGACGCCATAGCTTGGGCAACGGAGACAACCTTAGCATAGCGGGAGTCCACCTTCACACGTCCCATTTCGCCAGGGCGCCTGGGACGGGGACTTGGGCGAGGGGGGAGCGGTTTTCCGGCATGCACTTTGTTCCAGTAGCCTTGTGGTGGCACAGGAACACCATAGTTGGTCAGCTGCTTCCGCAGCCCAACATCCGAAATATCAAGCTTTCCGGCGAGATCGCGCATTGGGGCCGACCATGCAAATGCAATCAACTCTTCTGGCAGAACGAGAATATCGTTCCAGTTACCGTATCGCGTAGACATCCATAATCTCACTTCTTGAAATGTAGATGATCTCTCATGTTAGTGTAGCTCGCTGCGTGGCCTCAATGCGACTTGGACCTCAACCGTTGGCACGTCGAGCAGCGGGCGAGGCAGCGAACCAGGCGCCCCTCTCGCTCGTTTGACAAGCTCCGCATAGGGATCGCCAACGCGGAGTGCGAGCGCGTCGTAGGTAAGCCAATCTGCAAGTGAGCGGGAGGCTACGGCAACCACATCTCGAGAGAGTGTTGTCCCCGATCCTCTGTGTTCGGACAGATCGGCAACCAAATGGGTGGGGATCACCGGAACACCGCGACCGCCAGCCGGTGGCCCATGGAAGAAATACACGCTTGCGGGCGTCTGCTCTTGCAGGTGAACCCGCTGGTCGCGGTCAATCTTGAACGAGTCAGACCAAGCCGGCTGCTTACGGGCCTTCTTGTTTCGGTAGAGGCGCTTGGCTTGAACAAGCGTCACGCGCCGTCCGAGTGATGTGCCATCGATCATCGGGTCCACGATCAGGCACAAATCTGCTGAGAAGCTTTTCACCTTCCTGATGCCTTTTGCACCTTCTTCGGCACGATCAACGTTGCGGTACTCCATGGTAACCGAGGCGCGATGCGGTGCGGCGGCAGCGCGAGCCAAAGCCTCAAGTGCCTGATCAAGATCGGAGAAGCGGAGCGCAAGCTCTCGGAATAGCGAGGAAAGTAGTCGATCCTCACCCTCGTCGCCGTGGTTTGCATATTCCTCAGCATATTTTGCCTCCACGCGTGCGATCGTCTGCTCAATCAGACGTTCCACCGCGCGGTCGCCAAGCCAGGTGCGCGCAGGCTCGGCGGCAGATGCGACGCCGCTGTCAAGCGTGACCAGAGCTTGCAGGAGATTCCCGCCGGCCGGAAGGGCTCCCGTCCCAAGTTGCTCGCCAAATTTTGCCGCTCTTACCGCACGGGTCGCGTGCTGGACGACGCGGACAGGATGTCGTTCGAGTTCGAGAAGAGCGGAGCGATCTTCGGGCTGGGCAAGAGCGACAGCGGCAAACTGGGCAAGATCGGCTGCTCGACCGTCAGCGGACCATAGTAACGCCTCGATGACCGCCTGCCGCAGTTGCGGATTGTGCCCAATCGCCGTCCGCAGATTGTCGACGAATGCGGCTCGGGTTTCTGCTGGACGATTAAGCAGACCGCGGTCGTGCCATCCTACGCCTTGACCAAAAAGTTCAAGCAATAAACTGGCTACATCGCGCACTTTGGCCATCGCCTCGATTGCCTGCGCCATCTCTAGGCGATGGTGGATAGTCTCCTGAGAGTATTTCGAACGATCGCCCTCTCGCTCAAACGTCGCATGTGGACCAGCATAGTCCGGCCGCACATGCAGGATCGCTTGTAACGAAACCCAAGCGGTCCAACCCATGCCGCGACCAAGCGCACAGAACAAAGATGTTGCCAGAGCGAGGTCGTCCCTGTCGCGGTTACCGCGTTCGACAAGTGCCGCAACTAGTGCTCGTGCCACCGAAATCGCGTTTGGTGCGAGTTCGTCTAGGACCCTCTCGAGTTGATATGCGTAGTGTTGTCGCGTCGCAATGGAAGCCGCGAGCCGGTTGAAAAGGGCAGCTTCGGACCGGAGTCTGGGAAACGCGCTGAAAACAGATGAGGATTGATAACTCTCTAACGCCCAATCGACAAGCGACTCGACGAAATATGGCCAACGTCGCTCGACATGGGCCGTTACCCGGGTGCGGATAGTATCGATATGCATTCCATTTCGGCAGAATGCCTCGATAAGATCGAGCAATTTCATGACGACCGTGGCATCCACGTGAGGATCGGCCGCCGAATTTGCTAATGCGGCCGTTGCCGCAATAACCTCGTCCACGCTCGGTCCTTGAACCTCATCGATTTCGATAGGTCGACGTGGCGTTGGACCCCCACGTTCAGGGACGAGGCGCGCGATCACTGCTCGAAGCATGTCGAGTTCTATGGATATGCTTTGGGTGTCACTACTCCTATCTGCAATCATATTTGGCCATCGTTCTCATAGGAATACTCGCGGAACTACAGGCGAAGGCTTGGCAACCGGTAACACGTTGGCCTTCATTTCTTTGTTCCTTCAGGATTGCACAATCCTCGCGAGCGAAACAGGTCCATCGCGCCCATCAGGACAATATTGGCATTGGTGAAGTTGCCAAGCTGGTCCTTCACGCGATAGCTCCATTTCTCGCCATGCAGGAGATTGTTGCGCAAGCGATAGATAATGATCAGGAGGGCAGCAAGTGCTTCAGCGTTTCCTGCGTCCGTTCCACACAATACGTTCTCGACGTCGATACGGGCACTATTCTTGCCTTGAAAACGCAGGCCATCGAAGTAATGGGTCGCCTTGCCATCCGCGAAGTAGCGGGCCTTGAAGTATTCGAGCGCGCCGTTGAACGGTTGCAATTCCAAGATCGATATGGTTGCCGCCTCGGCGACTTTCGCTTTAATCTCGCCCACGCTGGCGTTGTTTTCGAGGACCCATTCCTCGAAGAAGCTCCATAGCAGGCAAAACTCATTGATTGCCGCTACTTCTGGTAGCGTGAGATCAGAGTATCCGTGGGCGTTGGCCTTCAGCCATTGCTGGGCAACTGACATGTTCTCTACTCCAAACGCAATTCAAGGTCGCCTACCACCTGCAGTATCTCAGGGAAGAACAGAACCCGTCAATGATGATCACATTACGCTGAAGATCAAGGCACGGAATTTTCAATGAATTCCCATGAGCTGGCAGGAGACGACAGTTCGATATGGTTCAATAGCCTCGATATTTCCTTCTCACAACACTGATGGTCGATTGGCGGTATCAGACAGGAGGTAATACTTCGGCACCTTTTGCGTGATGCCGGAGTGTAAAGTCCTCCTGCTTTCCTCTGGATAATGTGACGTGCAACTTCTCTCTTGCCCTGGTTGCTGGCAAAGGGCGTTCCCCCTTTTGAAATGCCAGGAATGCCAATGCCGAACGTTGCTCCTTATGCCCGATACTCCTCCGATCTCCAGAAACCACAGTCGATTGACGATCAATTCAACCTTTCCCGCCAGTTCGCGGAATGTCAGGGATGGAAGGTCGTTGAATACTACCGCGATGAAGCCATCTCCGGCGCCAGCATCCGCGGCAGGGAAGGAATCGCCCGGTTGCTGGATGATGCGCAGGCAGGGTGGTTCGACATTGTGTGCGCCGAGGCGCTCGACCGAATTTCTCGTGATCAGGAGGACATGGCTCATATTTACAAGGCGCTTCGATTTCGGGGAATTGCCCTGCATACGGTCGCCGAAGGACTAACCGACGAGATGCATATCGGCCTTAAGGGTACGATGAATGCGCTGTTCCTCAGGGATCTGGCCGAGAAGACCAGACGAGGCCAACGCGGACGGATCGAGAAAGGCCGTGCGGGCGGAGCTCTCGCCTACGGCTATGACGTATCCAGTGATGGTGAAGGCGGTGCCGGAGGCCGCTGCATTAACGAGCAGCAGGCGATTGTCATTCGCCGAATCTTTGCAGCCTTTGCCAAGGGAGAGACTCCCAATGCTATTGCGGCTGCGCTGAACCGGGAAACCGTTCAGGGGCCGGGCGGACATTCCTGGGGTGCCACCACCATTCGCGGACATCGGGCGAGGGGGACCGGTATTCTCAACAACGCCCTTTATCGCGGAGAGCTTGTCTGGAACCGCCAGCGCTTCATCAAAGATCCAGTCACCGGAAAGCGTCAGGTACGCCTGAATCCGGAGACGGAATGGGTCATAAAGGATGTTCCCCATCTGCGGATTATCGACGAAGTCTTGTGGCAGGGGGTAAAGGACCGGCAACAGGAGGCGGAACGGCGTCATGGAGGTGTTCGTGACGGTGTCCGGAAATCCAGAGAGGCACGCGCTCTTGGACTCAAGATGGCTCCCTCGAACCTCTATCGTCTCCTGACCTGTGCGCAATGCGATGGCGAGTTCTGTAACGTGGGGAGGGATCGTTACGGCTGTGCGGAGCACTACCGGCGAAAGGCTTGCGAGAATGGCAAGACGGTCCAGCGAAGAGTGATGGAAGCAGCGGTCAGAGATATTCTTGCCGAGGCTGCAATGTTGATCACCCACCACGCGGACGCGTTGACCAACGACGAGCAGGTGAATGCCGATGAACAGAGCCGCCAGATACAAAAGGATCGATTGCAGCTTGAGAAGATTGACCGACGACTTCAGGGACTGATGTCCGCCATCGAGGATGGGCTATATACGCCAGCCTTGAAGACGCGCTTCCAGCAGCTCGAGGATCAAGCCGAAAGCCTGCGAGTGAGATTGCAAGTCAGGGGGCGGATACTGGCGCCTGCAAAATGGGAAGCAGGGCGGAAGTGGAACGGGCTGCAAACCCTGATTGCCAGATTGCAGGCAAACGACACCGAATATGACGTCCTGCAGTTCAAGCGGATGGTCGGAACGATCAACGTCATTCCCGGAACGGCTCGCAGCACTTGCAGGTTCTCGCCGGCGTGGCAGCTGTTCAAGCCCAATCGCAAGTAAGCTTGGCGGTACATGTTCCAATCTCAGCTTGCAGAGAGGGAGGGATTCGAACTCCTACCTTCAAACGTCTGCACTCTCGTGTACCCAAAACGGTAGTCAGACGAAGTTGTCATGCTGTAGGAAGGAAGAACGTGATGGTCGCAATCGGGGACATCGTTTGGAAGAGACAAAAGACATCATAACGATACGGCTCTCGGAAGCGGACGCTGCAGTGGTTAAGGGTGCAGCCGACCAATGCGGTCAGTCGCTGACGGAGTTTGCCCATACCTCCATTCTACGATTCGCAGACGACGTGATAAGTAGGCGTTTGATTGTCATGACTCCTGAAGGTTTTTCGGATTTTTGCCTGGCCTTATCTGAACCGTCTGCGCCAGTTCCGGAAATGGTCGAACTGCTAAATCGGCCAGCGCCTTGGGAACGAGAACAGACTACCGATAAGTAATTCCACTCCGATGGTTACACATAACCGTTGTCGTAAGTGTCCGACGGCGCTTTTGAGTGAGCGTTTAATTCTGCTTTCTCTCGATGAGTATCCATCGCCAGATTTCTACGCTGCAGTACGAAATAGGCCGATACGGTCGCCGGTGGGAAGAGATTTTAGTAGAGCATAGGGTGGTTGCGATGATCGCAAGTTAAGATGAAATCCTGCCCCCGCAACCAAATTCCAACAAAAATACACGAAATCTCTCAAGCATAACCGATGTTCGTATCTTTGCGAACTGGCTCCGGCTTCTCCCAGAAGACCGTTCGACCTAATATCGATGCACGGAAGCGAGTTCTATACGCACGCACCGCAGCGCGCTCATAACCCCAAGGGTGGGCAGCAAAAAGAAACGATCCAGC
>Ga0209369_1000565_pt1 | contig 39505 bp, 37 predicted proteins | sample EBPBio142010_DNA_FD_185865 | JGI IMG/M metagenome (GOLD analysis project Ga0209369, IMG submission 185865) | Wastewater treatment Type I Accumulibacter community from EBPR Bioreactor in Madison, WI, USA - Reactor 1_10/4/2010_ DNA (SPAdes)... | ecosystem: Engineered > Bioreactor > EBPR >... | reverse complement strand
CGCTCTACCACTGAGCTACGGCGGCCTGAATCTGAGGAACCGGGCGTATAGCCAAACCCCTTCGCATAGGGAAGCCCGAAAGCTAGATTATTGCGATGACCGACGATCCGCCGCCCCCGAAACCGGAAAAACCCAAGCCGACGCCGCGTGAAGAGGCGCTGGCCAAGGCGCTGCGGGCGAACCTGCGGCGCAGGAAGGCGGGCAAGGGCGACGAATAATCTATCGTGGGTCGCCTCTCGGCGCCAATCGCCAGAGGCCGATCCGACCGTCTTCCTTGCATTGGCTGCGACAACACGCATAGCATTGATATTCGCATGATTGGTTGCTCAGGAAGGTAAGCATGGTCCGATTCATCAAATGCGCTGCTGCATCAGCGACCGCCGCCATGCTGTGTTTTGCTGGTGCGGCCAATGCCCAGGCCCGCGACCCTTATGTGCGCTTGACCTCAGAGTATCTGGGCACGGGCATGGCGCTGGACGTCGGCCAGATCTCACCGACGAACAATAACTGGTGGGCCGCCATGGGCCCCACGGGCACCGGCTCGGGACAGCTGTGGTATTTCGCGCCGCTCGGCGGGAACCAATACCGGATGAGCAACCAGTACAATGGGCTTAACGCCTGTCTGGACGTCCATGCCGAGGGCACCTTGTACATGGACGCCTGTGGCAACCAGATCGGCCAACGGTGGATTGTTCAAGGCCAGCCTGGCGCCATTGCAATCACCAATGCCCTCGTGCCCGGCCATTGCCTGGATGTCATCTCTACCGGGGCCCACCAAGTGGCGATGTTGACCCCGTGCGCCAATCTTACCGGCCAGCGTTGGACATTACACAACACGGGCATCTACCCCTGATCTCTACAGAAGGGCGCTTCGGCGCCCTTCGCGTTTTTCGCCTGTTGCTGTAGGAAGCCGGTCCCGCTGCGGATTGGGCCGTCGGCGGCGCGTGGACAGGGATTGAGATGGACCGCATCGCCATTGTGGGCGGCGCCCGGCTGAAGGGCGAGATTGCTGTCAGCGGAGCCAAGAACTCCGCCATCAAGCTGATGGCGGCGTCGATCCTGACCGATCAGCCGTTGCGCCTGACCAATATGCCGCGCCTGGCCGATACGCGCTTTCTGGGCCAGTTGCTGCGCCAGTTCGGCATCTCGGTGACTGAGAGCGACGGTCCGGACGGACAGGAGACCCTGTTCCACGCCAAGGAAATCAGCTCCACCTTCGCGCCCTATGATCTGGTCCGTCAGATGCGGGCCAGCTTCAATGTGCTGGGGCCGCTGCTGGCGCGCACGGGCCATGCGCGGGTCAGTCTGCCGGGCGGTTGCACCATCGGGGCGCGGCCGGTCGATCTGCATATCGAAGCCCTGGCTAAGCTGGGCGCGACCATGGAGATGGCCGAGGGCTATGTTTCGGCCCTGGCCCCCAATGGCCTGAAGGGCGCCGAGATCGAGTTTCCGTTCGTCTCGGTCGGGGCGACCGAACACACCCTGCTGGCCGCCGTGCTGGCGCAGGGGACCACGGTGCTGAAGAACGCCGCGCGCGAGCCGGAGATCGGCGACCTGGCCCGCTGTCTGATCGCCATGGGCGCCAGGATCGAGGGGCTGGACACCGACACCCTGGTGATCGAGGGCGTGACCTCGCTGCACGGGGCGGACTGGTCGGTGATCCCGGACCGGATCGAGATGGGCTCCTACGCCGTGGCCGCCGCCATGGCCGGCGGCGAGGTGCGGCTGACCAAGGCGCGGCCCGAGCTGATCCAGGCCCTGACCGACAAGATGGTCGCCGCAGGCGTCGAGATCGAGCCGACCGCTGATGGGGTGATCGTGCGCCGCGACCCGGATGAGCGGCTGAAGGCGGTCAATGCGACCACCGAGGTCTATCCGGGTTTCGCCACCGATCTGCAGGCCCAGTTCATGGCCCTGATGACTCTGGCCGAGGGCGAGAGCGTCATCCATGAGAACATTTTCGAGAACCGCTTCATGCACGCGCCCGAGCTGGGCCGGCTGGGGGCCGAGATCCACGTCCACAATGGTGAGGCCAGGGTGGTCGGCGTCGATCAGCTCAAGGGCGCGCCTGTCATGGCGACGGACCTGCGCGCCTCGATCTGTCTGGTCATCGCCGGCCTGGCCGCCGAGGGCGAAACCACGGTGGGCCGGGTCTATCACCTGGATCGCGGCTTTGAGCGGATGGAAGAAAAGCTGAGCGCCTGCGGGGCGCGGGTGCGGCGGATCAAGGGCGACGGCGATGGGCGCTGAAGACCGGCCATCCTGTGCGGACCTGGCGCCGCTGCGGCTGCTGGCCCAGGACGAGGACGACCTGGCGATCCTGTCGGCCGCCCTGCAGGATGCGGTGATCCGGCGCGGCGACATCTCGTGGGAGCGGCGGGGGCGGCGACTGACCGTTCAGCTGACGCGCTATCGCTGGGAGGCCGACGCCGAATGCGCGCGGGTGCTGGCGGCGATCCAGCTGGGCGATGTGACCCAGGTGCGGGCGCGCGGCATTCCCAAGTCGCCCGACGCCATGCTTGAATTGCTGGCGGTCTCCTACGAACCTGAGATCGCGCCGGGCGGGGCCTTCACCTTCATGTTCGCCGGCGGCGCGGACCTCCAGGCGCGGGTCGAATGTATCGACGCGGTCCTGGCGGATCTGACCGAATCCTGGCCGGCGCGCGGCGCGCCGGCCCATGCGGAGGCGCTGGACGAATGAGCGAGGCGGGCGCGCACCGGATCAAGGGCATCCGGCTGGACCCAGACGGTCTGTCCGGAGCCTCGGCCGAGGTCGAGCATGAGCGGCGCGTGGCCATCTACGACCTGGTCGAGGAGAGTGACTTTCGGCCCGCCGGAGCGGAAGGCGGCCCCTATGAGCTGATGCTGGGCCTGAAAGACAACCGCCTGTCGATGGAGGTGACCGGGCCGGAGTATCTGCGCGGTCATGTCCTGTCGCTGTCGCCGCTCAGGGGCGTGGTCAAGGACTATGAGCTGATCTGCGAAAGCTATCTGCAGGCGGTGCGCGGCGCCTCCCAGGCCCAGATCGAGGCCGTCGATATGGGGCGCAGGGGCCTGCACGACGAGGGTGCGCGGCTGCTGCGCGAGCGGCTGGACGGCAAGATCGACCTGGATCACGAGACCAGCCGGCGGCTGTTCACCCTGGTCTGCGCGCTGTGCAAGCGGGGGTAGGGCGCATCGCGGGGTGACGAACCTCCGCTTTTGGTGCATAAGCCGCCGGCTTTTTCCGGTTCGTGCGCAGGCCTCGCGCGGACCGGCTTGTCTTTTCAGGGCCAGAGAGACCGCATGGCGAAGGAAGAACTTCTCGAGTTTCCCGGCGTGGTCTCGGAGCTGCTGCCGAACGCGACCTTCCGCGTGACACTCGACGACAGCGGTCACGAGATCATCGCCCACACGGCCGGCAAGATGCGCAAGAACCGCATCCGCGTGCTGGCCGGCGACAAGGTGCTGGTCGAAATGACCCCCTATGACCTGACCAAGGGTCGCATCACCTACCGCTTCAAATAGAGTTGGGCTCGCATGAGCCGGCCTGACCTCATTCTGGCCTCGGCCAGTCCACGCCGTCTGGAGCTTCTGGCCCAGATCGGGGTGACGCCTGACGCCGTGGTCGCCGCCGACGTCGATGAGACGCCGCTGAAGGACGAGACGCCGCGGCGGCTGGTCCTGCGGCTGGCTGAAATCAAGGCGGCGGCGGTGGCTGGGCAGCGGCCGGCGGCCTTCGTCCTGGCCGCCGACACCATCGTGGCGGTGGGAACGCGCATTCTGGGCAAGCCCGCCGACGCCGCCGAGGCCGAACGGATGCTTAGGCTGATGAGCGGGCGGGCGCATCGGGTGTTGACGGGGGTAGCCCTCGTCGGGCCGGATGGGCGCCGCGCCACGCGGCTGTCCGAGACCCGCATCAAGTTCCGCCGTCTGTCGGACGAGGATGTTGCGCGCCACCTGGCCGCCGACGAGTGGCGGGACGCCGCCGGGGCCTACAAGATCCAGGGCGTGGCCGGGGCTGATGTCGCCTTCCTGTCCGGCTCGCACAGCGCGGTGGTGGGTCTGCCGCTGTTTGAAACGCGCAATCTTTTGACCGGGTTGGGCTGGCGGCCGTGAGCCGGGTCGAGGTCTTTCTGGACGAGACGCCGGGCGAGACCCGCGGCGTGATTCTTCGAGATGGCCGTGCCGAGCATCTGATCATTCAGCGTGGCGACGATCTGGCCGAACATCGGCTGGGCGCCCGCTCCGTCGGGCGGGTGATGCGAATCGAACCGGCGATCAAGGCGGCGTTCGTTGATCTGGGCGCTGGAGGGGCGGCTGGCTTTCTGGCTTTGTCTGGGGCGGCGCGGCTGGCCGAGGGGGCCAAGGTCGAGGTCGAGGTCACGGCGGAGGCGCGCGACGGCAAGGGCCCGGCCCTGAAGCTGATCAGCCCGGCGTCGGGCGAGCCCCGGCTGATCGCCGAGGGGCCTGATGTGTCGGCGATACTGAGCGCGCTGGCGCCGGGGACCGCGCCGATAACCGGCGCCGCCGCCATCCAGGCGTCCTGGGACGCCGAGGACGAGGCCTTGGCGTCCATCGCTGTGGTCGAGGACCTTGGGCTGGATCTGAAAGTTGAGCGGACGCGCGCCCTGGTGGCGGTGGATCTGGACTGGATGGCCGGCGCCGGACCGGGCGGCCGGCCGGCGCGCGACCGCGCCAATGCGCGTGGACTGGTCGAGACGGCGCGACTGATTGGCTTGAAAAGCTGGGGCGGACTGGTGGCGGTGGACCTGATCGGGGTCGGGCACGACGGCGACGCGATTTCGGCGGCGGCGAAGCGAGCCTTCGCCGGCCTTCCGCAACGGGTGCTGGGGCCGGTCAACAGATTCGGCGTCTTGATGCTGTCGTTGCCGTGGGGGCGGACCCCGATCGAGGCGCGGCTCAAGGACGAGTCAGGCGCCGATTCGCTGAGAACGCGCGCGCAAGCGGCGGTGAGGACGCTGAATCATGGCCTGATGTCGGACAGGGCCGTTCCGGTGATTACATTGCGATCCCCCCCCGACGAGGCGGCTTTGGCCGAGCCGTGGGTGCGCCGCCTGGGCCCGCGGGCCCGACTGGTGGCGGATCCGGCGCGCAGGCCGGGCGAATCTGTGTTGGAGCAAGGCTGATGGCCGCCCCCTGTCCGATCTGCAAGAAGGGGCCGGCCAGTGCCGAGTTCCGGCCGTTCTGCTCGCGCCGCTGCGCTGATGTCGATCTGCAGGGCTGGCTGTCAGGTCGCTATGCGATCGCCGCTCAGGAAGAGGACGAGCCGGATGCCGAGGCCTTGGCCCAGCGCGGCTCCGACCCGGCGTAAGCTGGCCGCTGGACAGGGCCGGACGCCTCGCCTATAGACCCCGCTCCCGCGCTGGCGGGGCCCGGGCCTGGGTAGCTCAGTTGGTAGAGCAGCGGATTGAAAATCCGCGTGTCGGTGGTTCGAATCCGCCCCCAGGCACCACCTATTCCGACATCGCTGACGTTTTCCGGATTTCACGCGCCGCGCCGATTGACGCGCAGCCGCCGCGCCCTTCGCCACGCGTTTGACATGATCGTTTACAATCGTGGCCTGCGACGTGATCCGCGCCCAGAGGAAATTTCTGCTGTCACGCGGCTTCGCTCAAAGGGAGAAAAGGACCGACGCGCCCTTGACGCTCCGACGACGCTTCGCCAAAGGAGCCTGACCGCCAAAGTTTAAGGCGGGGAATTTCGCCGCGCTGGGCGGGAGAGGGCGAACCGCCCACGAAGGCCAGCGCATTTGGGTAACGGGATGGAAGCGCGCCACTGGTGTTCGACCATCCGGTCTTTAGGTGTCAGACCAAGCAGGAACTGGCGAACGATGATCGATACGAAGAAAACCAACCTCCTCCTCGCGTTCGCCGGAGCCATGGCGCTCATGACGGCGGCCCCCGCGATGGCGGCCCCCACAACCCCGCCTACCGGTGAAGCTGCTGCGACCGACGCCGCTGCGACCGCCGCGGAAGGCGCTGAGGCCGCGGATGCGGCTGCCCCGGCCGCTCCGGCCGCTGAAGCCGACGCCCCTGAACAGGTCGGCGGCGAATCCCACGGTGAACTGACGCCGGTCCAGATGTTCATGGACGCCGGCATGGTCGTTAAGGTCGTGATGGTCGGCCTGCTGCTGGCTTCGGTGTTCTCCTGGACGCTGCTGCTGATCAAGCTGTTCGAGTTCGGCTCGCTGAACCGCGGCTCGGATCGCTTCCTGGAAGCCTTCCGCGGCGCCAACACCCTGGCCGAGATCCGGCGCATCGCCACCTCGGACGAGTTCGAAGGCAACCCGCTGGCCGACATGGCTGCGGCCGCCACCGACGAAGTCGAGATCGGCCGCCAGGCCGGCCTGCAGGTGACGGGTGAGCATCGCGACTCGACCCTGGCCCGCTCGCAAGCCGCCGTCGCCGCCGTTCAGGCGGGCCTGGCCAAGCGTCTCGCCGGCGGTCAGACCTTCCTGGCCTCGGTCGGTTCGGCCGGTCCGTTCATCGGTCTGTTCGCCACGGTTTACGGGATCATGAACTCGTTCATCGGGATCGCGAACACCAACACCACCAACCTGGCCGTCGTGGCCCCGGGTATCGCTGAGGCTCTGCTGGCTACCGCCATCGGTCTGTTCGCGGCCATCCCGGCGGTTATCTTCTACAACTTCTTCCAGGTTCGCATCTCGTCCTTCGGCACCCGCGCTGACCAGTTCGGCACGGAACTGCTGAACCGCATCTCGCGTCAGCTCGACCGGGGGGCGTAAGCTAGATGGCCGCCAAACTCTCCGGACCTGGCGGCGGGTCGAAGTACACCGTCGAGCAGAACAACGAAATCAATGTCACCCCCTTCGTGGACGTGATGCTGGTTCTGCTCATCATCTTCATGGTGGCCGCGCCCCTGGCGTCGGTGAACGTGGAGGTGGATCTGCCGACGGCGGTCGCCCCGCCTGCGGACAACCCGCCGAAGCCGGTGTACATCTCGATCCAGTCCAATGATCGCGTCTATATCGGGGACTTCCCGGTTGAGATCGAAAGCCTGGGTGCGGAGCTGAACGCCAACATCGGCACTCGCAACCCGCAGGATGAGCGTATCTTCATCCGGGGTGACGAGGAGCTTCGCTATGGTCGGTTCATGCAGGTGATGAACGCCCTGCAGGACGCCGGCTACTACAGCGTGGCCCTGGTCGGCGAAGACAACGCCCCGGCGGGCGGATAGAGGAGCAGGGAGCATGACTGAAGAAGTAGTTCGTCGCCGCGACCCCATCCTTGACCCGCCGGTCAAGCGGGGCCTGTTCGGCCTGCCGCCGCATGTGCTGGGCATCATCGGTGCGGTTATCATCGGCCTGCATGCGCTGTTGATCTACGCCCTGTACAAGCAGCGGTTCGAACTGGAGCTGCGGACCTACAGCGACGATGTCGTCGACGTCGAGATCATCGATCCGATCCCGCCGCCGCCCCCGCCGCCCCCGCCCCCGCCGCCGCCGGATACGCCCCCGCCGCCCAAGCTGCAGGTGCGTGAGGCCATAGCGCCGCCGGCCAACGTTCCGGCTCCGCCGCCGCTTGTCGTGCGGACGACGGAGAAGGAAGATCGCGTCGAGTATCAGGGCCCGCCGCAGATCACCCAGTCGCCGCCGCCGCCGCCGGCTCCGCCGGCTCCGCCGCGGCCGTCGGTGATCACCAGCGTCCAGTGGTCGCGTCAGCCGACGCTCCGCGCCGACGACTATCCGGATCGTGCGCTTGAGCGTGAAATCGAAGGCAGCGCCACGCTTCGTTGCACGGCGCGCGCCGATGGTACGCCGGTGAACTGCCAGGTGGTGTCGGAAGACCCTTCTGGTCAGGGCTTCGGCCAGGCCGCCATCCGTGTGGTTCAGCGGGGGCGTCTGTCGCCGCGAACCGTTGACGGCGCTGCTGAGAATGCGACCTTCACGGTGCGGATCCCGTTCCGCCTCGGCTAGTCGTCATCAGCCTTGACCTAGGGATTGCGCCCCGGATCATATGATCCGGGGCGTTTTCCTTTGGCGCTGCGGGAGCCGGCTCCGCCTTCGGGCGTTTTTTGGCCGCGCTCGTCTGTCTGCAGACCCTGTTTGGCCCTTTCTGATCTGGAGCTCGATATGAAGTCGTTCCGCCCCGTCCACGCCCTCGCGGCGCTGGCCCTTGTCGCGGCCCCGATTGCGGCCTGCACCTACAACGAAGCCCTGGGCCGCGATCAGCTGGTGCTGGTCGATGAAAGCGCCCTGTCCCAGGCCGGCCAGCAGGCTTGGGCCCAGGCCATCCAGTCCAATGAGATTTCCCGCAATGCGGCCCAGAATGAGCGGCTGCGCCGTGTCGGCGCGCGCATCGTCCAGGCCGCGGGGCTGGGCAACATGAACTGGGAGTACGCGGTCTTCGTCTCGGAGCAGCCGAACGCCTTCGTGCTGCCCGGCGGCCGTATGGGCGTCACCACGGGGCTGCTGATCCTGGCCCAGAACGACGATCAACTGGCCGCCGTCATCGGCCACGAGGCCGCCCATGTCGTGGCGCGCCATGCGGCCGAGCGGTATTCGCAGACGGCCCTGGCGCAGACCGGCGTTCAGATCGCCACGGGCGTTTCGGGACAATATGGTCAGGCGGTTGGCGCCCTGGGCGGCATCGGCGCCCAGGTCGGGGTGCTGTTGCCGTTTTCGCGCCGGCACGAGCTGGAGGCGGACCGGATCGGCGTGGACTTCATGCAGCGGGCCGGCTACCGCCCGCGCGAGGCCCTGACGCTGTGGCGGATCATGGCCGCCGCGGGGGGCGCATCGGCCCCGGAATTCGCCTCGACCCACCCGTCCGATTCGACCCGGATCGCGGCGCTGGAGGCCTATCTGGCCGAGCGCGGCTGGTGAGATCCCGACGGAGCCTTAGACTCTGTCTGACTCATCCATCTTGAACGCGCCCGCCTGTGCGGCTAGAAGCCTCCCCTGCTTGAAAAAGCGCCGCCTTAGCTCAGTTGGTTAGAGCGCCGGTTTGTGGAACCGGAGGTCCTCAGTTCAAGCCTGAGAGGCGGTACCATTTCCACCGTTCAGCCCGGCGCATGGTCTCATGCGCCGGGTTGACGTGCATGAGGCGAACTGTCTCTGTGCGGACAACATGGCCATCAAGGCCAGTTTCCCAAGCACGCGCAGACGTGCCGGAAACGTCGATCAGGAGAGTTGCGCGTGACATCCCAGGCCATGATCCCGGGGCTTTCGCCCGCCCCGACGGACCACCGCGAACTGGTTGAATGGGTTGGTCGCATCGCCGCCCTGACCAAGCCGGACCGCGTCCATTGGTGCGATGGTTCACAGCAAGAGGCGGATCGCCTGGCTGAGGAGCTGGTCTTGGCCGGCACGCTGCGGCGGCTGGATCCGGTCAAACGCCCGAATTCCTTCTATGCGGCCTCCGACCCGCGCGATGTCGCCCGGGTCGAGAGCCAGACCTTCATCTGTTCCGAAAACCAGATCGATGCGGGCCCGACCAACAACTGGGCCGAGCCAGCCGAGATGCGCGCGCGCCTGGACGGCCTGTTCGACGGCGCGATGAAGGGCCGCACGATGTATGTCGTGCCCTTCTGCATGGGCCCGCTGGGCTCGCCGATCTCGGCCCTGGGCGTGGAGATCACCGACAGCGCCTATGTCGTGCTGTCGATGCGGGTGATGACCCGGATGGGCAAGGGTGCGCTGGACCAACTGGGCTCGGACGGCTTCTTCGTGCCGGCGGTGCATACGCTGGGCGCGCCGCTGGCCCAGGACCAGGCCGATGTGCCGTGGCCCTGCAATGAGGACAAGTGGATCGTCCACTTCCCCGAAACGCGCGAAATCTGGTCGTTCGGCTCGGGCTATGGCGGCAACGCCCTGCTCGGCAAGAAATGCTACGCCCTGCGCATCGCCTCGGTGATGGCCCGCGACGAGGGCTGGCTGGCCGAGCATATGCTGATCCTCAAGCTGACCTCGCCGGAAGGCTCGGAGAAGTATGTGGCGGCGGCCTTCCCGTCGGCCTGCGGCAAGACCAACCTGGCCATGCTGGAGCCGACGCTTCAGGGCTGGAAGGCCGAGACGGTCGGCGACGACATCGCCTGGATGCGCTTTGGCGACGACGGACGGCTGTACGCCATCAACCCGGAGTTCGGCTTCTTCGGCGTGGCCCCAGGCACCAGCGCCAAGACCAACAAGAACGCCATCGAGACCCTGAGTGAGAACACCATCTTCACCAACGTCGCCCTGACCGACGACGGCGACGTGTGGTGGGAGGGTCTGACGGATACCCCGCCGGCGCGTCTGACCGACTGGCGCGGCAAGGAATGGACGCCCGAGACACCGGGTCCGGCTGCGCACGGCAACGCCCGCTTCGCCTCGCCGGCGGCCCAGTGCCCGGCCATCGCGCCGGAATGGCAGGACCCCAAGGGCGTGCCGATCTCCGCCATCCTGTTCGGCGGACGCCGCGCGTCGGCGGTGCCGCTGGTGACGGAAGCCTTTGATTGGGAACACGGCGTGTTCATGGCCTCCAACGTGGCCTCCGAAGGCACGGCGGCGGCGGAGAACAAGGTCGGCGAGTTGCGCCGCGATCCGTTCGCGATGCTGCCGTTCTGCGGCTACAACATGGGCGACTATTTCGCCCACTGGCTGCGGTTGGGGGCCAAGGCCGACGCCGACAAGCTGCCCAAGATCTATTTCGTCAACTGGTTCCGCAAAGACAGGAACGGCAAGTTCGCCTGGCCGGGCTTCGGCGAGAACTCACGCGTGCTGAAGTGGATCGTCGAGCGGCTGGATGGCAAGGCCGCCGCCCAGGACACGGCCATCGGCCGGACCCCGGCGACGGGCGCTCTGGACCTGAGCGGCCTCGAAATGTCGGACGAGCATCTGGACCTGCTGCTCAACGTCGATCCGGTGATCTGGCGCGAGGAAGCTTCGCTGGTGCCGGCCCACTACGAGCGGTTCGGCGAGCGTCTGCCGCAGGCCCTGTGGGACCAGCTCAAGGCCCTGAACGCACGGCTGGAGGCCCTGGAGGCCAAGGCCGAGGGCCGGGTGCCCGAGGACGCCTGAACGCCGTCCCCCTCTCCATCGCCTTGCGATAGGGAAGCGCCATGAAGTTTGACGTCATCGTTGTCGGCGCGGGCGCGCTCGGCTGGGCGACCGCCGCCGAGCTGCGCGGGCGTGGACGCGATGTGGCGGTGCTGGCGCCGGACGAGATCAGCGCTTCGGCCCTGGCCGCTGGAATGATCGCGCCGGCCTTCGAAACCGTGCTGGACGGTCTGTCCGCCGACGCCGCAGCCGTGCTGAGACGCGCGCGCGACCTGTGGCCGGCCTTTGCCCAGCGGACGGGTGTGCGGCTTCACCGCGAGGGGGCCGAATGGCGCGGCGCGGACCCGGACGCGATGGCGGCGCGCATGGAGACGCTCGGCTTTGCGGCGGAACGGCGCGGCGCGTTCCTGGTCACGCAGGAAGACTGGCGCGTGGAGCCGGATCAGGCGCTGGCAGGGCTGAGCCAGGGGCTGACGCGGATGACGGGCCGGCTGGCGCGGTTGGAGGGCCGTGAGGGCGATTGGCGATTGAACACGGATCAAGGCCTGACGCTGGGCGCCCGCCAGGTGGTGATGGCGACGGGCTGGGCCGTTCCGGACTGCGGGATCGAACTGCCGCCGATCCGGCCGATCCGGGGTCAGGCGGTGCGGGTGTCGGGACCGTCGCCGGGCCGGGTGATCCGGGCCGAAGGCGTCTATGTCGCGCCGCGGGGCGACGGGGCGGTGATCGGCGCGACGATGGACGAGGGGCGATATGACACCGCGCCCGAGAGCGACGTGACCGAGCGGCAGCTGGCGCGGGCGCGGGCGATCTGTCCAGAATTGGGCGAAGCGAAGGTCGCGCAGGCCTATGCAGGGGTGCGCGGGGCGAGCCCGGACGGCTGGCCCTATGCGGGACGGCTGAAGCCTGGACTGGCGCTGGCGCTGGCGCCGCGGCGCAACGGCTGGCTGCTGGCGCCGCTGGTGGCCGGCCTGACCGCCGATGCGCTGGAGGACGGCGACCCGGGCGCGGTTCCGTCGCGGATGCACCCGGGCCGCTTCAACTGATCCTCAGCCGAGGTTAAAGGTCAGCGGGATCGTGACCCGCGCGCCCTCGACAGCCTGGCCATCCACCGTGCGTGGGCTAAGCCGGAAGTAGCGGCTGAGCGACAGGGCGGCGCGGCCGAAGCCCTCGCCGACGGGCGTTTCGGAGGTGACCTCGCAGGCCGTCACCTCGCCAGAGCCGGTGACGCGGCACGAAAGGCTGGCCCGACCGCTGATCCCATCGGCGGCGGCGGCCCGCGGATAGGCCCGCTCCATCTGGGCCGCCGAGGGTTGGCGGACCCACTGAGGATTGCGAATCACCGCCGGCGCTGGCGGCGTGGGATCGGTAGCCGTCCCCGGCGTCTCGGGCACGGGGCCAGGGTCCAGGTTGATCGGCCCTTGGCCAACAGGCGCGGTGGCGGGCTCGTCCGGAACCGGGAAGGGCGAGGTCTCTACGGTGGTAGGCACGGTCCTCGTCGGGCGGTGGACCGGGATTTGCGGAGCCGGCGGTTGCTCGGTGGGGGTGATCGGCTCGGGCTCGCGCAGGGGCTCCATGGTGATGATGGGCCCGTCGTCCGGCGGCGCGGTGACCTGGACCGGCATCTCGTAGCGCTGGTTGTAGAGCCAGACCGCGCCGGCGGCGTGCAGGGCGATTGAGACGCCGACGGCGCCCCAGACCCAGCGGGGGATCGGCTTTCTGGCCTCATCGTACAGGGCGCGGCGTTCGTGACCGTGGCCGGCGACGGCGATCATCATCATGGTCGTTCTCTCCTCCAGGCCCCCCCAGAGCGTGCGAACGGCGATCAACCTGGATGGAGCGCTTCCCTTACGGCAGGTTTGCGGCTGAACCATGTGCGCGCGGCGCCGGGCCCGACGAAGTTGCACCCTGAAAACAGGGTGCAAATGGTGCAATTGGTGCAAGTTAGAGGGCGGCCGCCAAGTCATTGGAACAGTATGACCGAGCCGCGCCCAGCGGGGACGGCGCGCCGGCAGATCCTTGCCAGACAAGCGCGCAGGGCCATCATAACCGGCCGCCGGGGCCTTGCTTTAGCAATCAGTTAACCATGTTTTTCGATCCTGCGGCGTCATGCGGACAGACTCACTCGGCGGCGCGGGCCTGATTGAAGGCGCCATTCGGCGCGCTTCCGAGCGCGTCGGCGTGGATTTCGACTTCCTGATCCGCACGGCCCAGCGCGAAAGCTCGCTCAATCCGGCGGCGCGGGCGCGGACCTCGTCAGCATCGGGCCTGTTCCAGTTCATTGAATCGACTTGGCTGGCGACGCTCCATCGGCATGGGGCCGAGCATGGCTACGGCCGCTATGCGGCGATGATCGAGCGGACCTCGGACGGCGGATACCGGGTCCAGGGCGGGGCGCGGCGCGAGGTGCTGGATCTGAGGTTCGATCCGCAGGCGGCGTCGTTGATGGCGGCCGAGCTGGCCAGCGATTCCGCCGCCTATCTCAGGGGCCGTATCGGGCGTGACCCGTCCAGCGGTGAGCTGTATGCGGCGCATTTCCTGGGCCCGGCGGGCGCGGCGCGGTTGATCCAGGCGGTCGAGAGCCGTCCGGGCCAGAGCGGCGCGGCCTTGTTCCCGCAGGCGGCCAGCGCCAACCGCTCGATCTTCTACCGGGATGGCCGGGCGGCCACGGCCCAGGAGGTCTATCAGAACCTGATCCGCACGGCCGGGCAACAGCCTGGGATCACCGCCCCGACCGCGCCGCAGGCCCCGGACCTGACGGCGCGGGATCGGATGATCGCCGAGGGCATGGACCGGGTGCGTCAGAACCGGGCGATCCTGAACATGATGATGGGCGAACCGGGTCAGGGCGGCTCGGCCTTCGAGACCCAGCTATTGGCGGCGTTCGGGCCCGGCGACGACGACCGGGCGTAGGTTGCCGGTTTACGGAGCCCGCCGCCTGGATGTGCGCGTCATCCCCGGGCGTGGCCCGGGGATTTGTTGAGCACAGTCGTTGACCATCGGCCTTCAGCCAGGCCCGTCCAGCCCCATGGATGGCCGGGGCAAGCCCGGCCATGACGGGGTGGAAAGGCGCGTGAATCGACTGAAGGTCGTTCCTAGCTTTCGGCGGCCTCGATGATCAGGTCGACCACTTCGTCCGGACGCGAGGCCAGCGATGCGTGGCTGGCGTCCAGGGTGATGGTGTTTCTGGCGTTCATGCGGGCCGCCATCATCTTCTGGTTTTCCGGGTTGATCATCCGGTCGTCCGACGAGATCTGGTACCACGAGGGCTTGGCCTTCCAGGCAGGGGCGGTGACCGGATCACCGAAGGTGGAGCCCAGCGGCGCCTTCTGGGTCACGGCCATGACCAGGGTTTCGTCCTCGGACAGGTCCTGGGCGAAGCTGTCGTGGAACTTGTCCTGGGCGATCCAGAGATAGCCGTCGCTGTCCGGGGCGATATTGCCGAAGGCGGCCGGCGGGTTGGCCTGGCTGATCGAACCGGCGCTCTCGCCCGAATCCGGCGCGAAGGCGGCGATATAGACCAGCGCCTTGACGTTGGGCTGGTCACCCATCTCGGTGATGACCTTGCCGCCGTAGGAATGGCCGACCAGCACCACCGGCCCGTCGATCTGCTTGACCATCTTGCGCGTGCGCTCGGCGTCGTCAGCCAGGGACGTCAGTGGATTTTCGACGGCGTAAAGCCGGTCGTAGCCGCGCGCCTTCAGCTCATGGATGACGTGGGCCCAATGGGCGGCGCCGCCCCAGAAGCCGTGGACGAGAACGATGGCGGGTTTGTCGGACATGGCGGGCCTCTTGGGGGTGAGCGTGAATTCACTCCTAAGACCAAATGTCCAAAGCAAAAAATGGAAACAGCACAGCTCGCGAGAAGGTGAGCGAAAGCCGGGCCCTACTGCGCTGTCCAGCCGCCATCGACGCTGTAGGCGGTGGCGTTGCACGAGGCGCCCAGGTCGGAGACCAGGTACAGGAACAGGCCGGCGATCTCCTCGACCGTGACGAACCGCTTGGTCGGCTGGGCCTTGAGCATCACGTCCTTGACCACCTGGTCGGGGGTGAGGCCGCGGGTGCGGGCCTGGTCGGCGATCTGGTTCTTGACGATCGGCGTCATCACATAGCCGGGGCAGATGGCGTTGCAGGTGATGTTGTGCTCGGCGACCTCAAGACCGACCGTCTTGGTCAGGCCGATGACGCCGTGCTTGGCCGCGACATAGGCCGACTTGAACGGCGAGGCGACCAGGCCGTGAGCCGAGGCCAGGTTGATGATGCGGCCGCGCCCCTGGGCCTTCATGATCGGCACAGCCGCGCGCGTGGCGTAGAAGGCCGAGGACAGGTTGATGGCGATGATCTGGTCCCACTTGGCGGTGGGAAACTTCTCGATGGCCTCGACATGCTGGACCCCGGCGTTGTTGCACAGGATGTCGAGCCGGCCGAACTCGCCTTTGGCGAAGGCGATCAGGTCGGTGACCTCCTCGCCCTTGGCCATATCGGCGCCGTGGTAGAGCACGCGCACGCCGCAGGACGCCTCAAGTTCGGCGCGACCGCGCTCGATCTCGGCCGGGTCGCCCAGGCCGTTCAGCACGACATCACATCCGCGCATGGCCAGGGCGCGGGCCAGGGCCTGGCCGATGCCGGAGGTCGAGCCGGTGACCACCGCCGCCTGACCGCGCAGGTCGTAAGGGTCATTGGCCGAGGGCTGGCCCAGGGTGTCAGAGCCGTCCGAAGGTTTGCGAAGCCACTGGAGCATGAAATTCCACAAGCGATGAATATGGCGAATGGCCGACCCTAACCCCTTGCGATCAGGGTCGCCACCCGAAAGTCGGGTCTAGAGCAGGGTTCGACTTGTCGGGCTCGCGCTGAACCCTGCTCTGGTCTTCGCGAGCGCGTGTTCAATCCGACAACCGTTTCGCACCTGTCGGAACACGCCCTAGCGCGACGTCGAGGGCCGCTGTCCGGCTTCAAGGATCGGCATTCCAGCTTCGGTGGGGATGTAGATCACCTGGCGGTCGCCCTGTCCGGCGGTCTCTTCCAACATATGGATGTAAGACCAGCGCAGATAGTTGTCCGGCCCGCCCAGGCTCTCGGCCATGATGCGGTTGGCGGCGTTGGTGCCACGGGCGCGGGCGATCTCGGCCTGGGCGGTCAGCTGGGCCGAATCGAGCGCGGCCTGAGCCTCCAGCACGCGGATGCGGCGGTCCTGGACGGCCTGCTCATAGGCGGCGCGGCCGGCCATCTGGCGCTGATAGACATTGTAGCGCGGCCAGCCGACCAGGATCACCGCCACCACCAGGACGAAGCCGCCCAAGAGGATCAAAATTCCGGCCAGTCCGCGCATCACAGTCTCCGTTGGTCGCTTCGGCCCTTGATGCCGTGCGAAGGCCGCAATGGCAAACCGCAACGGTCCCACCCTTGCGTGCTAACCGGCGGGACGCGTCCTGGCGTCCCGGATCGGGACGCCCGCTATGTTCGACTTCGGCAAGGATCTGAAGCGGTTTGTCGCCTCCGGCGTCGCCGGTCAGGCCCGCGACCCGCGCGTACTTGAACTGTTGTCCACCGCCATGGTGGCCGAGCAGGCGGCTAGCGAGAGCCCGCTGGCGGCGCAGTCGGCCCAGCCCTGGCGCGCCTGGCGCGACGTGGCCTTGATCTGGACCGGTCACGCGCGCCGGACCGGGCTGACGTCAAGCCTGGACGCGGCCGGACGGGCGGCGCAGCAGGCGCTGGATGCGGCGCCGGCGGGCGCGCCTTTCGCCCTGGCGAGCGCTACGGTGGCGGAGGTGCTGCTGGTCCGGTTCGACCTGAGAGGGACGCTCCAGGCCCTGAACGAGGCCGAGGCGGCGGTCGAAGCCGCGGCTGAGGAGCCCAACGCGAGGCGTGGGCAGGCCGCTGCGTCCGCGATTCACGCCCGGCTGCGGGCGCGACGGGCGCTGATGGGCGACGATCCGGCGGCGGTGCGAGCGGCTGCGGCCCTGCTGGATGCTGCGCTGCACCTGGACAGCCGGCGCTCCAGCGATCCGGACGTCTGGCGGCTGACGCGGGCGGTCGATCTGCGGATGGAACGGGCCGAGCTTGCGTTGCAGGCGGGTCTGCGCTGGCGTGATGAACGGTTGCTGGACCAGGCGGGGCGCGATCTGCGCCTGCTGATGGATCATGTCGACGGCGACCTGTTGCCGGTGACGCGCGCGCGGGCGATGCGGGCTTGCGGCCTGGCGTTGTCGGCGCTGGGGGAGATGGCCGGCCAGCCCGGAGCCATGGAACAGGCGATCGAGCTGATGAGCGATGCGCGTGACCTGTTTGACGAGGAGCACAGTCCGCTGGACGCCGGAGCGATCCTGGCCGCCCAGGCCCAGACCTTGGTGCGCTGGCAGGGCCAGGCTCCGGTGGCGCCGCTCCTCAAGTCGGCCGAAGACATGCTGACCCGCGCCTGGAAGCTGTGCGCAACGCGCTCCACGGCGCTGGAGATCGAGATCCGGCTGGGCGCGGCGCGGGTGAAGACGATGCTCGCCGCCGCCGAAGGCGATGTGACGGCCCTGTCGCATCAGGAGGCGCGGCTGCGCCAGCGGCTGGTGCGCGGGACGAGTGATCCGGTCGCTTGGGCGGTGGATCAGCTGTGCCTGGCGGGCGTCTACGAGGCGCTGGACGAGCTGGGCTGCCGGCCATCGCGTGGCTGGGCGGCGGCCTATGTCCGCGCCGAAGCGGCCGAAGCGCTACGCGAGGCGGGGCTGGCCGGGGCGATCTAGCCCCGCTTCAGCCGGTCTGGAGAACTGCGCGCCTCGCGGCCCCCATGCCGCCGGACATCCTCAGGCCGGGTCGGCGCCCGCCGTGCCGGGAAAGGGCACGACCTGGGCGGTGGCGCGCGCGTTCGTATCGACGATGGGCAGGCGCAAGGTGAAGACCGATCCTTCGCCCAAGGTGCTCTCGGCGGTCAGGGCGCCGCCGTGAAGCTCGGCCATGGAGCGGACGAGCGACAGGCCCAGGCCGGTGCCCTGCTGGCGCTGTTCGCTTTCTCCGGCCTGCTCATAGGGCTTGCCGATGCGTTCGAGGTCCGTCGCAGACAGGCCGACGCCGGTATCGGCCACGGTGATTTCAAGCACGGCGCCGTCCGTCTGCATCGACAGGGTCACTGAGCCGTGGCGCGGCGTGAACTTGACGGCATTGGACAGGAGGTTGAGCGCCATCTGCTTGAGGGCGCGCTTGTCGGCCTCGACCGGAACCGGATCGGCCGGGAAGGCCCCGTTCAGCTCGACGCCCTTGTCATGCGCCTGGAGCCGGATCAGGCGCAAGGCCGCTGACACCGGGTCGCGGGCATCGAAACGCTCGCGGGCCAGTTCAAAACGCTCCGCCTCGATTTTGGACATGTCGAGCACATCGTTGATCAGGTCGAGCAGATGGCCGCCGGCCTCGTGGATCAGGTTGGCGTATTCAAGGTACCGCTCAGGCAGGGGGCCGAACATCCGCTGACGCATCATGTCCGAGAAGCCGATGACGGCGTTCAGCGGCGTGCGCAATTCGTGGCTCATGTTAGCCAGGAAGCGGGTCTTGCCCTGATGCAGGGTCTCGGCCTCCTGGCGGGCGGCCTCCAGGGCGGCCTCGCGGGCCTGCTGGTCCGAGACGTCGCGCAGCACCGCCAGCAGGGCGCCGTCGGGCAGGCGCCGCAGGGCGGCTTCGAACAGACGGTCGATGGCGCGGGCCGGCGTGAAGCGAATGCGGGCCTCGCCCTTGTCGAGGGCCTGGGACAGGGCGCCGTGGATGGCGGGTCGGTCGCGCGGCTGAGCCGCGCCAAACAGGCCTTCAGCGGTCAGATCCGCCAGGTCCACCCCCGCCTGCCCCCGACCAAAGGCCGAAAGCACCCGGCCCTGGTCATCAAGGCGCAGGCTGAGCAGGGGCTGGGACTGCAGAATCTGTTCGAGACGCTGGCGCAGCGCGTGGTCGGCCGAGGCTTCGGCTTCGCGCCGTGACAAGGAACTGAGCAGCCGCCAGCCGGCCGAGCCGATCAGCAGCAGCGCGGCCAGGGCGGCCAGCATCGGCCGCGCTTCCGCTGCGCCGCTCATGGACGCGGCCAGTCCGACCGCGACGACGATGATCGAGCCGGTGGCGGCGATGGCGCGCTCCCTCGCGCCGCCGATGATCAGGCCGGCCAACAGCGGCGCCAGGGTCCAGGTCGCCAAGGGGCCCGAAAGGCCGCCCGACAGGCCGACAGCGACCGTCATGGCCACACACCAGACGCCGGTGAGGATCAGCCGAAAGGGCCCGCCCGGATCGCGCCAGAGCGCCATACCGGCCAGGCCCGGCGCCAGGGCGAACGCCAATCCGGCCTGGGTGAAACCGCTGGCCGACACCGCCCCGGTGGCGGCGGCGGCCAACAGCAAGGCGACGCCCACCGTCCACAACAGATGCCACGCCGCCGCGACCCGAGCGTCGGGCGCGGGGAAGGCGGTTTGCGGCGGGATGGGAAGCTCGTTCAAACGGGCGGACCTGAGGGCGTGGATGCGGACGTCGGACAGGGCTGTGAATTGAGCCCAATCCTTAGCGTGAGTCGGGGCGAGAGCCGCGCCGGTCAAGCGGTCGCGCGCGAGAGGCGAATGCGGCGCCAGGGGTGATCAAGCCCCTAAAGGGAATGGTAAGCGCCGCGCCGGCAGTGTGGATGACCACTTGCGCGAAGGTGAAGCCGCATGGCCGCGTCCCGCCTGCCTCAGGCGATCAAGACCGAAACCGCCGACCTTGAGCCGGCGACAGCCTTTGGATCGGAGGCCCAGCGGCGCGCCTTTCTGCGCATGATGAGCCATGAGCTGAGGACGCCGCTGAACGCGATCATCGGCTTTGCCGACATTCTGTCGAGCGAGCTGTACGGACCGCTCGGCGCGCCGGAGTACAGGGACTATGCGGCGATCATCGGCGTCAGCGGGCACCGGCTGCTGAGCATGGTCAATGGTGCGCTGGAGATCATCCGGTTGGAGGCGGGAACCGCCGAGCTGGACCTGAGCACGGCATCCCTGGACGAAGCGGTCGACGACGCCATGCAGACTGTGGGGGCCGAGGCCGCTGCGCGCGGCGTGTCGATACGGTTTGACCCGCCGTGGCCGGCGCCGGGCGTGCTGGGCGACCCCAGGGCGCTGCGGACGGTGGCGCTCAACCTGCTGCAGAACGCCGTGACCTGGTCGCCGGACGGCGGCACGGTGCGGGTGACGCTGGACGCCGACGGACCGCTGGTTCGGCTGGAAGTCGCCGATGAGGGCGACGGCGTCGATCCGGCGGAGCTGACGCGCCTGATGCAGCCGTTTGAGCAGGGTGAAACGGCCTTGAGCCGGCACAGCGGCGGCGCCGGTCTCGGTTGGCCACTGGTGCGGCTGCTCGTTCAGGCTATGGGCGGCGAATTTCGAGTCGATCCCGGACCCCGCACGGGTCTGAAGGCCGTCGTGACGTTGCGGCGCGCCGGCTGAGGCCTATGTTGGCTGCGAAGCCAACGGAGCCCTCCCCATGTCCGAAGTCGCCTATGACGCCGCCCGCCACCTGAAGGCCGGGCGCGGCAAGATCTATCCCTCGATCATCGAAACCATCGGCGACACACCGATCGTCGGGCTGCCGAGGCTGTCGGCAGAGCTGAATCCGAAGGCCACGGTGCTGGCCAAGCTGGAGTTCTTCAACCCGATCGGCTCGGTCAAGGACCGGATCGGCGTGGCCATGATCGAGGCGCTGGAACAGGCCGGACGGATCACGCCCGAGACGGTGCTGATCGAGCCGACCAGCGGCAACACCGGCATCGCCCTGGCCTTTGTGGCGGCGGCCAAGGGGATCAAACTGGTCCTGGTGATGCCGGACTCGATGTCGTTGGAGCGGCGCAAGATGTTGGCTCTGCTGGGCGCCGAGCTGGTTCTCACGCCGGCCGAGAAGGGCATGAAGGGGGCCATCGCCATGGCTCAGGAACTGCTGGAGCGGACGCCCGACGCCATCAGCCCGGCCCAGTTCGACAATCCGGCCAATCCGGAAATTCACCGCCAGACGACGGCCGAGGAGATCTGGGCCGACACCGGCGGCGCGGTCGATATCGTCATCTCGGGTGTCGGCACCGGCGGCACCCTGACCGGCGTCGGCCAGGTGCTGAAAGCGAGAAAGCCGTCGGTGAGGATGATCGCGGTCGAACCTGAGGCCTCGCCGGTCTTGTCCGGCGGCGAACCGGGCCCGCACAAGATCCAGGGCATCGGCGCCGGCTTCGCGCCCTCGATCCTGGACCGGTCGATGATCGACGGGATCGAGACGGTGTCCAACGAGGCGGCGTTTGCGATGGCCCGGCGCGCGGCGCAGGTGGAAGGCATTCCGGTCGGGATCAGCTCGGGCGCGGCGCTGGTCGCGGCCTTCCGCCAGGCGGCGCTCGATGAAAACGCCGGCAAGACCATCGTGACCATCATTCCCAGCTTTGCGGAACGGTATCTGTCGACGGCCCTGTTTGAGGGGCTTTGAGGAGCTAGGGCGTCAGCATGGCGCCGAGCAGGCCGGTCGGTATCACCACGAAGTATCCCAGCAGGCCGACGATCTGCATGACGAGGAGCAGGGCCAAACCCTTGAGGACGCCGAAAATCGTTGACTGGTACCACCGGCCTCTACCCATGCGCAGGAAGGTGACCAGCATGACCACGGCGATCAAAAGCGTGGACAACACGTTGGTGTCCGCGTTGTAGGCCATCCAGGTGAAGGGCACGATGGGGACCGTGGCGGCGTTCAAATAGACAAAGGCGGCGCGAAACCCCTTGCGCCAGCCCAGGTCGTCAGAGTCCCAGGCACGCAGAAATGGCGCGAAAGCAAGGGCGTAGGCGGCGCTCATAATCGGCACGAGGACCAGGCTGATCCAGTTGTCGGCGTCGGCGATGTAGGCGTCGCGGCTCTTGCCGGACGCTTCGATCAGCGGTGAGAGCACCGGGTCGGGAAGTCCCGCCACCATCATCTCGGTCCCGCCGCTGAAGAGCAGGATCAGCATCATCAGGCCGCAAAGCGTCAGGTACAGGCGCAACGGACGGGCGTAGCGGCCATCTCCCGTCGGCTGGCCGGTCATGTAGATTTCAAGCTGCTGGCGCGGGCGGATCAGCGCGTCTCGAATTGTGCGCAACTCGGCTCGGCCGAAGCCAGTCGAATCCTCGCCCAGATCGTGAAGTCCGCGGTTGGTCATTGGCGCCCCGATGCTCCTGGAGCGGCGTTCAAAGCGGAGTGCGCCCGCAAGTGCAAGGCGAGATTGTCTTGAGCATCCTCCAAATACGCCTGACGACGCGTGTTGAAGCCACGCCCGCTTCCTCGCGCCGGGGGGGATGACGGTCGAGACCAATGGTGACGCCGTCATCGCCGCCATGAGGTTCCCTGCGCTGATAGGTTTTGTCGCAGCGGCGGATAGGCCGGCGAGGCCCATTCTGGAGGTCGGATGCGCTTCGTCTGATCGCGACCGGAGTCATCCACAAGCGGTTAACCAGCTCGGATCGATAGTGGGACCATGAGCGAGCCGGCTTCCGCCTTGCAAAATGTGACGGCCTCGGCGGGCGCGCCTGCTGGCGGGTCGCGCGCGCGCCGCGCGCTGCTCAAGCGGCTGGCCGACGTGGTCAGCCTGCCGGGCAGCCGGGTGAATGCATTTGAACGGGCCGTGGTTGGCGACCTGTTGGTCGAGATGCTGCGCGAAGCCGAGCCCTCCGAGCGGGTGCGGGTGGCCAAGCGCCTGGCCCCGTTGACGGAGATCCCAGACAGCCTGACGCGGCTGCTGCTACGCGACACCTCGGGCGCGGCGGAGTTTCTGTTGGAGGAATGCAGCGCCTTTTCGGACTCTGACCTGATCGCTTGCGCGCTTGAGGCGGGCCACTCCCAGCGTATGGCCATGGCGGGGCGGCGCAATCTGTCCGAGGCGATCACCGACGCCCTGGTGTCGCACCTGGAGCCGGCGGTGATGGACCGGCTGTTGCACAACAAGGAAGCCCGGCTCTCCCAGATGGGGATCGAGGAGCTGGTCAACGCCAGTCGCCAGGCGGTCAGCCTGATTGATCCGCTGCTCAAGCGGGCCGAGCTCAGACCGTCGAGCGCCTATGTCATGTTCTGGTGGTGCGCGACCGAACAGCGCCGCACCATCCTGTCGCGCTTCGCCGTGTCGCGTGAGGTCTTGCAGGAACTGGTCGACGACGTCTTCGTCATGGCTGCGGAGGAGGGGTGGCAGGACCCGCTGGCCCGCAAGGCGTTGCAATTCATCGAGCGCCGGCAGCGCAATCGAGCGGCCATCGAAAAGAGCCCCTACGATAGTCTGGAGCACGCCGTGGCGGTCGCCGCCGACGGGCTGACACGCGAACTGGCCTCGGAGATATCGTTCCTGGCCGGCGTGAAGCCGATGACGGGCGCCAAGATCTTTACAGACCTCGGCGGGGAGCCGGTGGCCGTACTGTGCAAGGCGACCGGCCTGCCCAAGGATTGCATACGCCAGCTCTGGCGGGGGATGCGCCGACCCGAGACGGGCGAAGACGGACAGCCCGATAAGCGGCTGGCCGAGGTTCTGATTACCTACGACATGATCGCAGTCGATCGTGCCCAGACAGTGCTCAGATACTGGAATTGGGCTTTGTCTTCGGCTTTGACGCCACAACTCATGCGCGCAATACGCGGTGGTGATGAAGAGGCGTTGGACGAATACTCAGTACCTCAGCGGGCAGCCATGCTTGCGCTGTCGGATGATTTCACGCGGTGAGAATAGCTGCGGAAGAAATGCCTGCATCTGTTGTCAGCCGCCAGAAATCTCCTTAGAAGGCGGATTCGTCGCCGCGAAATAGAGGTCATGAAGACCGCTCGCGAACAAGGAACATGCCTCAATGGACGACAAGTCTGAAATTATTGAAATGACCACCGACATCGTGTCGGCCTATGTCGGCAACAACAGCATCGGCGCCGCTGACCTGCCCAGCCTGATTCAGAACGTGCACCGCGCCCTGGCCGAAGTGGCGTCGGGTGAGGATATGACGCCGCCGGAGCCTCAGGAGCCCGCCGTTTCGATCAAGAAGTCGATTACGCCGGACTTCCTGATCTGCCTGGAGGATGGCCGCAAGTTCAAGTCGCTGAAGCGCCATCTGCGCACCAAATACGACCTGAGCCCCGACGAATACCGGGCCAAGTGGGGCCTGCCCAAGGACTATCCGATGGTCGCGCCGAACTACGCCAAGGCGCGTTCGGATCTGGCCAAGCAGATGGGCCTGGGACAGGGCGGTCGCAAGCCGGCGCGCCGCCGCTAGATCCCCGTCCAGGGTCGAAATCGAAAGGGGCGCTCCTGCGAGAGCGCCCCTTTTTTCGTGCGCCTATCCCCCCATTCCAATGCGACCGATCCTGACGCCGAAAGGGCTTGGCGCCGAAGAGTAGGAATTTAATCCTCATATCCGCGCCCCGCCGCAAGATGGCGCGACGGTCCGGGCGATTGGACCAGTGATGAGGATGAGTGATGAGAAATATCGAAAGAGAGACGGTGGAACGCGTCCAGTCCGACCACGGGGCCGCCGCCCTAGTGGTCGATATGGTGGCGCTGGCCACGCACACGCCGCGAGCGGAGATCAGCGGATTTGAACGGCGCGGACGGGCGGCGGTGCGCGCGCGCCAGATCGCCATGTACCTGACCTATGTGATCCTGCAGTGGCCGCTGGATCGGGTCGGGGCTGCGTTCGGGCGCGACCGGACGACGGCCAGCCACGCCTGTCGTCAGATCGAGGACATGAGGGACGACCGGCGCTTCGATGAGATGCTGGACCGCCTGGAGGCTTGTCTGCGCCTGTCGCCCTGCGCGCCGGGGTGGAAGCAGGAGACGTTCCATTGAGCCTGCAGGCGCGCGCGCGCGAAGCCCTGGTCCGGCCAGGCGGGTGGCTGGACCGGGTGGGGGACGACTGGCTGGTGCGAACCGGCCCGGACCGGCGGCGGCGGCCGGTGATGAGGCTGGCGGCGGGCGATGTCCGGGCGCTGGAGCGGGATCCGGGACTGTCGCCTCGGGCCCAGGGCGGTTGGGTGCTGGCGGGGACCGATCCGGAGGCGGCGCCGGCCCGGCTCGTCGCCACGACCCTTCGCCTCGATGAAACGGGGCGAAACGTCCAGGTCAGAATCAATCGGGGTGAAAGCCCGGTCGCCTGGCTGGCGCGGCGCAAAGGGCCGGACGGGCAGCCGTATCTGTCAGCCGTCGAAGCGGCGGCGGCCGAACGGCTGCGCGAAGAGTTCGAGCGGGCGCTGGCGGGCGGCCGGGTGACGATGGACTGGACCGCCACGCCACGTGACCGGACGGCGCGCGGACCGGGACCGGCGCCGACGGCGAGTCTGGCCCGGCGGCGCATCCGCCGGGCGTTGGCGCAGGTGGGACCGGGGCTGCGCGAGGTGCTGGAGCAGGTGTGTCTATACGGCAGCGCCATACAGGCGGCGGAGCGGGCCCTGGGCCTGCCGTCGCGGTCGGGCAAGGTCAGGCTGAAGCTGGCGCTGGAGCGCCTCGCCCGGCACTATCGGATGATCTGAGCCGCGTCGGCCCGGATCCGGGCGATCATCGAGGCCAGGCCGTTGGACCGCTGGCTGGACAGGGCTTCGGACAGCCCCAGGCGCGCGACGGCCGCGCGGGCGTCGAAGGCCAGGACGTCGTCCGGCGTCTGATTGTCGTAGAGTCTGAGCAGCAAGGCGATCAGGCCTCGCACGATGTGGGCGTCGGAATCGCCGCGCCAGCGCAACCGTCCGTCCTGGACCGGGTCGAGCACCAGCCAGACCTGGCTGGCGCAGCCGGCGACCTTGGTGGCGGCGGAGCGTTCGGCGTCGCTCAGCGGTTGCAGCTCGCGGCCCAGATCGATGACATAGCGATAGCGCTCCTCCCAGTCGCCGAGCAGGTCGAAGGTCTCCGCGAGGTCTTCGAGGGCGGCCTGGGCGTCAGGAGACATGGGCCGCGAGATGGGGCGTTGTGGCGTCGCGAGCAATGTTCGCGAACGGGGTGTCGTCGATGATGGTCTGAATGAGGGTCGCCAGCCGGTCGCGCAACTGTACGCGCGCGTCATCGTCGAGGCCGGAGCCGCCGCTGAGTTCGCGGCTGATCGACAGCCCCATGACCAGGCTCGCGATGAGCCGCACGCGGACCGCCGCGTCGTCCCCCCCCAGCCAGGCGGCGAAGGGTCCGAAGAAGCCTGAATTGGCTGCGGACTGAACGATCTCTGACGCCTTGGTCGATCCCATCGACAGCAGCATGATCCGCATGCCCAGCAGGTCATCGCCCTGTTTCGGTTCAAAGACCACCTGGTTGGCGATCCGTCGGGCAAAGGTGTCGCGAGGGCCCTCGAACAGGTCGGCGCCGGCGCTGCAGCTGTCCAGCGCGGCGGCGAAGAGGTCTTCTTTTGAACCGAAGTAGCGGCTGATCAACGCCGCATCGACACGGGCGTCGCGCGCGAGGTCGCGGACGCGCACGTCATCATAGCTGTGCCGGGAGAAGCGATCGCGAGCCGCCGCCAGAATCAGCTCGCGCGTCGCGGCCGCGTTGCGCGGCTTTGTCAGAGGAACAACCATGCCGTCTCCAAACACCCCGGTGCTCATATGATTAAGTCAACGGCGGTTGACAATGGGCGCGTCTCAGCTCACCTGAGCGATCACGACCGGATTCCTGCAGGGGGAGGCGGTCCTTACCTGACGCCCAAGACCCGGAGAGCCGCCATGCGCGGATCGTTTACGCATCTCATGTTCGCCGCTCTCGCCGTGGTGCTGACGGCCTGTGGAGGCCAGGCGGAGCCCGCTGCGCCGCCACCTCCTGAGGTGACGGTGTCGCAGCCGCTGGTCGGCGAGGTCATGGACTGGGACGAATTCCCCGGCCGTTTCGAGGCGCCCCAGACCGTTGATGTGCGCGCCCGCGTCGGCGGCTATATCCAGGCAGTGCATTTCCGCGACGGCGACTATGTCCGCCAGGGGCAGCTGCTGTTCACCCTCGATCCGCGCCAGGCTCAGGCCTCCGTAGCCGCGGCTCAGGCCCAAGTGGCGCAGGCGCAGGCCCAGGAGAATCTGGCCCGCACCGAGTTCGAGCGCGCCGAGACCCTGCTGGAGCAGGGCTTCCTGTCGCAATCGGCGGTCGATCTTCGCCAGGCCAACCTGCAAACCGCCGAGGCGGCGGCGGCGGCGGCTAGCTCGGCGCTGCGCGAAGCCCGTTTGGGTCTGGAATTCACGCGCGTCACCGCGCCGATCTCGGGCCGGGTCTCGGATCGTCGGGCCGACCCGGGCAACCTGGTGGCCGGCGGTTCGTCGGCGGCGGATATTCTGACCACCATCGTCTCGACCTCGCCGATCCATTTTGCTTTTGAGGCGTCGGAATCGATTCTGCTGCGCTACCAGCGTTCGTCCCGCAACGACCGCGCGCCCCTTCGGGTTCGACTCCAGGATGAGACCGGGTTCCGACACGTCGGCTACCTGGACTTCAGCGACAATGCCGTCGACTCGGCCTCGGGCGTCGTGCGGCTGCGCGGCGTGATCCAGAACAGCGACGGCTTCCTGCGCCCTGGCATGTATGGCCAGGTCCAGCTTGCTGGCGCGGCCCCCTATCAGGCGATGCTGGTGCCCGACAGCGCCATCGTCACCGACCAGGCCCGGCGTATCGTCTATGTCGTCGGCGCCAACGGCGCGACCGAGGCGCGACCCGTCGAGCTCGGACCGCTGGTCGATGGCTTGCGGGTTATCCGCGCGGGGTTGCAGGCGACCGACCGTGTCGTGATCGAAGGTGTCCAGCGCATCATGCAGCCGGGACAGCCGGTGACCCCGACCAACGGCCGCATCGAGCGAGTTCAGGCCCAGGGCGGCGGCGCCGTGACGGCGGCTCCGGCCCCAGCTTCCAGCGCCAGCTTCTCGGTCGCGGGCTAAACCGATGAACATCTCGCGCTTCTTCATTGATCGGCCGATCTTTGCGGCCGTGATCTCGGTGTTCATCACGGTCATCGGCCTGTTCGCCATGCCGCTGTTGCCGCTGGCGCAATATCCCGAAATCGCGCCGCCGACGATCAGCATCAGGACCGCCTATCCGGGCGCCTCGGCCGAGACTGTCGCCGAGACCGTGGCTGCGCCCATCGAGCAAGAGGTCAACGGCGTTGAGGGGATGCTTTACATCTCCTCGTCCTCGACCTCGGACGGTTCGGTCTCGATCACCGTGACCTTCAACCCGGGGACCGATCTGGATGCAGCCCAGGTGCTGGTCCAGAACCGTGTGGCCCTGGCCGAGCCGCGCCTGCCCGAACAGGTCCGCCAGATCGGCGTGACCGTGAACAAGCAGGAATCCGGCTTCCTGATGATCATGGGACTGACCTCGCCGGACGGGGCCTATGACACCGACTATCTGGGCAACTACGCCCAGTCGACGCTGAGGGACCGATTGCTGCGCCTGGAGGGCGTCGGCGACGTGATGATCTTCGGCGGCGGCAACTATTCGATGCGGATCTGGATCGACCCGGACCGCGCCGCCGCGCGCGGCCTGACCGGACCGGACATCGTCGCGGCCCTGCGCGCCCAGAACGTCCAGGCCGCCGCCGGCTCGATCGGCCAGCCGCCGTTCGACACCAACGCCTCCGCCTTCCAGCTGCCGGTCCAGGTCCAGGGCCGATTGACCGACCCCGATCAGTTCGCCGATGTCGTCATCAAGACCGACGCCGAAGGGCGTGTGACGCGTGTACGCGACGTCGCCAGGGTCGAGCTGGGCGCCCAGGACTACGGTATGCGTGGCTATTTCGACGGTGAGCGCGGCGTCGGCATCGCCGTGGTCCAACAGCCGGGCGCCAACGCTCTGGGGACCGCCGAACGGGTCGAGGCCGAGATGGAAATCGTGCGCGGCCAGATGCCGCCCGGAATGCATGTTGAGGTCGCCTACAACCCGACTGAGTTTGTGGCCGCATCGGTGGAAGCCGTTGAGCACACCTTGGTCGAGGCCGTGATCCTCGTCGTGTTGGTGGTCCTGGTCTTCCTGCAGACCTGGCGTGCGGCCCTGATCCCGATCGTGGCCATTCCGATCGCCCTGGTCGGCACCTTTGCCGTGCAGTTGGCGCTCGGCTATTCGATCAATTCGCTCAGCCTGTTCGCCTTGGTGCTGGCCGTCGGTATCGTCGTCGATGACGCCATCGTCGTGGTCGAGAACGTCGAGCGCTACATCCGCGAAGGGCTCAGTCCCAAGGAAGCCGCCTACAGGTCTATGCAGGAGGTCTCCGGCGCCCTGATCGCCATCGGCTTGGTGCTGGTGTCGGTGTTCGTGCCGACCATGTTCGTGCCGGGCATTCCGGGCATCTTCTATCAGCAGTTCGCGGTGGTCATCGCCACGGCTTCGGTGATCTCGCTGTTCGTGTCGCTGACCTTGTCGCCGGCTATGGCGGCGCTGCTGCTCAAGCCGCACAAGGCGCATGATGAACACGCTGAACGCCGCAAGGGTGTGATCGGTACGGTCGCCTATTACGGCGGTTGGGCCGGGCGCAAATTCAACGAGGGTTTCGACTGGCTGTCGGACCGCTATGGCCGGTTCACGGCGCGGGCCATCCGCATGGCTGCGGTGATGCTGATCATCTACGCCGGCCTCCTGGGCCTGACCGGCTGGAGGTTGATGGCGACGCCGTCAGGCTTCATCCCGGAGCAGGATCAGGGCTTCCTGATCGGCGTGGTCCAGCTGCCGCCTGGCGCGGCGCTTGAACGTACCGATGCGATCATGACTGAGGCGGTCAACATCATCCGCGCCACAGACGGCGTCGAGGGGGCGGTGGCCTTCGCGGGTCTGGACGGCACCAGCTTCTCGTTCGGCTCAAACGCCGGCACCGCCTTCATCCGTCTGGACCCGCACAGTGAGCGCACGCGCGAACAGTCGGCGGCGGCCCTGGCCGGAGCCATCACCGGGGCCACCCAGGGCATCCAGGGAGCGCAGGTGTTCGTCATCGCGCCGCCGGCGGTTCAGGGTCTGGGTAACGGCAACGGCTTCCAGATGATGATCCAGGACACCTCCGGCGCCGGCTACCGCGCGCTGGAAGGGGCCACCTTCGCCATGATGGGAGCGGCGGCTCAGGCGCCGGATGAGGTCCAGCAGGTGTTCTCGACCTACAACACCGGCTCGCCCCGGATCACCGCCGACGTCAACCGCGACCGCGCCCTGATGATGGGCGTCCAGCCGGCCGATGTGTTCTCGACCATGGGCGTCTATCTGGGCTCGTCCTACATCAATGACTTCAACTTCCTGGGCCGGACCTTCCGGGTGACGGCCCAGGCTGAGCCGGCGGCGCGCGACGACATCGCCGACATCGCCAATCTGAGGACGCGCTCGGCGTCCGGCGAGATGGTGCCGATCGGATCGGTGGCGACCCTGTCCAACGATTCCGGGCCGGCGCGGGTGGTTCGCTACAACCTGTCGCCGGCGGCCGAGCTGCAGGGTTCGGCGGCGCCGGGCGTGTCATCGGGTCAGTCGCTCCAGATCATGGAGGCGATGGCCGAACAGACCCTGCCGCCTGGCTTCTCCTACGAATGGACCGGCCTGGCCCTGCAGGAAAAGGCGGCTGCCGGCGGCGCGACCATCGTGTTCGTGATGGCGGTCGGCTTCGTCTTCCTGGTGCTGGCGGCCCAGTATGAGGCCTTCACCCTGCCGCTGGCGGTGGTGCTGATCGTGCCGATGTGTCTGTTGGCGGCGATGATCGGCGTCAATCTCAGGGGGTTGGACAACAATATCCTGGTCCAGATCGGCTTGGTCGTCCTGATCGCCCTGGCGGCCAAAAACGCCATCCTGATCGTCGAGTTCGCCAAACAGGCCGAGGAGAATGGGATGGACCGCTTCGAGGCGGCGGTGGTGGCGGCCAAGACCCGTCTGCGGCCGATCCTGATGACCTCCTTCGCCTTCATCTTCGGCGTGCTGCCGATGATGCTGGCGACCGGCCCCGGCGCCGAGATGCGCCAGTCGCTGGGCACCTCGGTGGTGTCGGGGATGCTGGGCGTGACCGTCTTCGGCCTGGTCTTCACGCCGCTCTTCTACGTGCTGTGCCGCTGGCTGGCGGCGCGAATGCCGGGCGGCGAAGGCCGGCGCGAAGAAACGCCGGAGACGACCGCGGCGGAATAGGCGAGACGTCCCTTTATCAGAAGTAAGCGGCGCCGGGTCTTCCCGGCGCCGCTTCTCTTTTACCGTCGAACGAAGGTCTGGCCGTCGTAGGTCAGGGATTGGGGCCGCCCCTGACTGTCGAAGATGAAGGTCACGGCCTGGCCCACGAACGGCGTCAACTCCACCCGAACCGTTTCGGGATCTGAACCGGCCTGGGCCACCGCGTGCTGGACGCCGATGGCCAGCACCAGTCCGCCCTCGGCCGGGCGCACCGCCATCGCGCCGTAGGCGGCGCTGACGAAGTCGCCGACATAGGCTTCATCGGGCAGGCCGAGGGTGCGCGGCCGTTCGGCCCGGGCCTGCAGGCTGGCGGCGTAACCCTCGCGGCGCCGATCGCGCAGCGCGATCAGCTCAGCCAGCCGGGCCTCATACACCGCGTCTATGTCCGGCATCTCCGCGAACCAGTCATAGGCGTAGTTGGCGACCAGATCGGCCAGTCCGCGGCCAAAGCCGTCTTCATTGACCATCATCGCCACGCCAAGGCGTCGCTCGGGCATGAAGGACACATGGGTCCGCGAGCCGGAGAAGGCCACGCGGAAGGCGATGGCCTCGTTGATGACCCCCGAGCGATGGCTGAGCAGATCCGTCAGCGTGACCTGTGCGGCCAGGTCGTCCGGCACGCCGGACGACGGCGACCATGTGGACAGCGGCGCATCGATATCCACCTCGCCGCGCGCGTCCATCGCCGCGATGCCCAGCGCCGTGAGCGCCTTGGTGGTCGAGGCGATGTAAAACCGGGTCCGGGGCGTGGCGGGTGCGCCGGTGCGAACGTCGGCCAGACCATATCCGGCGGTGAGGACCACGCCCTGATCATCGACCACGGCCACCGCCATGCCGGGAACCGCCTCAAGGCGCTGCATCGCCTGGGCCGCAAAGGCGTCCAGAGCCCGGGCGAACCTGTCCCTGTCCTGAGCATGCGCCGCACCGGGCCAACTGAACAGGACGGCCGCCGCCACGGCCGCTCCGGCGATGAATGATCGCATGGTCTTCTCTTCCGCCCCCGAGGGGCTCCCAACCGGTTCAGAGGCGACGGCAGCGAGCGATGGATGCGGGCGCAGGGGGTTCTTCTTCGTGACCGGACCGGGTTCCCGGCTCAGGCTGGGCAGGATCCCCGCCCAAGGCGCGGCGCAGCTCAATCATGAGGTCTCGCTGATGGCGGGCCATATCGACAGGGTGGCGGGCCCGCACGGCCTCAAAGCGGGCGTCGGCCTCGACCATGAAATCAGCCGCTGCCTGGGTCGGGCCGAGGCCGTGGTTGATGTCAGCCAAGACCCGCCTGCGCCAGACCTCGAAGACCTCCTTCGGCATCATCTTCGGCGGGCTGGGAATCTAGCTAGGCCCTGCGCTTTATTTCCCAATCAAGAAACGCACGGTTCTGTTCATCCGTGTAGCCGAAGGGGTCGGTTTGGAGGAGCCGGCCGAGGGTGGGGTCATAGACCCGGGCCCGGTAGTGGTAGAGGCGGGCCTCCGGCAGGGCGATCTGGCCGGTGAAGCGGAACCGGGGGCCGGCCGACGCTGAGGCGTCAGCGGTGCTGATCACCGAGCCCAGGTGGTCGCTCAGGAGCCAGCGGTTGTTTGTCCTGTCACCGTGTCGCTACGCTGGCGCTTCACCGATCAGGCCGCCACGGGCAAGAGTCCGGGGGCACCGATGTGGTTCAAAAAAGGGGCAGGTCACCGCAAGTCGTCAGGGCGGCAAAAACCGATTGCGAAGCAAGGGGTTACGACGCCCCTTGTATCTTTCCCTCCGACCTAGTTCTCCTGGCGCACAACAACTAATCCAGCCGGATATCGTCCACGAACATGATCGGGCGGGAGGGGCATATACCCGTCACCACGCAACGCCCGTTCAGCTCATAGCTGATGATTCCGGCAGTGTTGTCCTGGCTGTAGAGAGTTCCTGACGCACGCACTGTTCTACCGTTCCATGAGCGAGCGGATCGATAGACGCTGTCTTCGAGGGCGGCAGCAAAACATCCCTGAGGCGTTCTGATGTCGGCGACGGATGCGGGGCGTCTTCGATAAACATGCAGCTCGCCAACTATGGTGCATGTTTCTCCGATTTCGCAACTTGCGTCAGTCGGAAGTGGATCGGTGCTTTCGACAGTCGAGCAACTCGTGAGGAGTACAAAGGCCGCAGATGTTATCAGTCGGGCGTGAACGTGCATGTTGCCCCGGAGCCCCCGTTGTTTTGGCTCCAGTTTTTGATCAGGCCACGCAGTTCGCTTTGCTCAGAGCCGGACAAGCTGCTGCCACTTGGACGTCGGACGCGATAGCCGCCTGACGGACTACGATCAACGGCTCCGCCTGCCTGGGCTGATTCGCGACGAAGCCAGATCGATCGTCGCCGGCAAGGTCAGGCGAACCATCGCCCTGTGGGCGGCGCTCGTCCCGCAATCGCCGTTTCCAGCATCCCCGGCCGAAGAGAACGGCCAAGCCTGTCAGACAATGCCGGCGCGAAGCCTATCCTGCCATTTCGCCTCGCGGCGGGTAGCTCGTGCCTTCAATTTACCAGCTCAAAGAAAACTTTCTCGCCAACTTCCGCATCAGCTAGAGCAGCCGCAATTGTAGATTCCACTGTAACCCTCCAATCGGCGGACTCTGTTTCATTCATGTAGATGAAGAAGCGCATCGCTGGCCGGGTATGGTGTTGATCAACGAAGAGACATTCATACTCACCTCCTGCGTTTCTTTTCGATTTTCTCTGTTCGATATAATCGACCAGAGAATCAGCAGAGATTTTCATTTCATCTTCCATCTTTATTCGAACTATTAGATTGGTGGGAGAACTATATCCATGTCATGAAACCATCTAGGGTCATTTCTGTTGGATACTTGAACCAAATCTACTGTTACATTATCAATCACAACATACTGGTTTTCACTCACGAAGTAGGCAGTGGCAGGATTTCCGGTTGCTCGATTGATAGTCGTACCAGTGCCGATATTGTCTACAGTCGCTTCGCCTACGCTCACAGCATCCCAACCACGACGGACCATTTGGCCAGCCTTGTTGGTGGCATTGATCTCCGTCCAAGCACGGCTGGCAGCAGCGCCGCCCGTAGCTAGACCGGCTCCAGGAGCAATCACCTCACCAACCGCAGCCACCCCTTCCGCTACAGCAACGGGATTTGAAAGCGCAGCATTGATCGCAAAAGGGGCTGCAACAGCGCCTGTTACAAGCGCCATTCCGCCGACAGCGCCACCCGCAAGCGCCGCGTCCTGCGGACTCATCTGCATACCCATTTGCACTCGGCGACGGAGCATTTCATCTCCCGCTCGACCTTCGAGCCGAGATTGGATCCCCGTCGGGTCGCTCCGGTTCACCGGATCGTTCCCCACATAGGCATAGAGGTTGAGCCCATCCTCATAGCCGATGGGGTCGGTTTGGAGGAACCGGCCGGGGGTTGGGTCATAGATCCGGGGCCCGGTAGTGGTAGAGGCGGGCCTCGGGCAGGGCCGGCCGACGCTGAGGCGTCAGCGGTGCTGATCACCGAGCCCAGGTGGTCGCTCAGGAGCCAGCGGTTGTTTGTCTTGTCACCGTGTCGCTACGCTGGCGCTTCACCGATCAGGCCGCTGCGGGCAAGAGTCCGGGGCGCCGATGTGGTTCAAGAAAGGGGCAGGTCACCGCAAGTCGTCAGGACGGCAAAAACCGATTGCGAAGCAAGAGGTTACGACACTCCTTTATCTTGCCCTCAGGCTCCGTCCCCAACAAGCGCAACACCCCCCCCCCCTGCGCCGCTCGGCTAGGCTCGCCACACGTCAGTTTGATCAATCAAATACAAGTTGGGTAGCAGGTCCTGCCAAGAACCAACCTGCGACTAGCCAGGCGGCGGTAATCAAGAAGAAAGACCAATTTTCAATGCGTCGCCCAATCAGCAAGGCGGGAACATAGTAAAGTGAAAACAATAGGTCGAACATAAGATAGGAGTAAAAAACACCGCTCATCCGACCATATATAAAACACCCACCCACAGCGGCAATCATTGCCCAAAAGGCGGTCCATAGTCTCTGAGGAATAACTTCGTGCAATATATTCACTGAACACGACGCCTTGAATTAGTTGAGCAACTCATCACTGCATCGCCACCTGCCTCTAGGATACGCTCCGCTGTGGCGCCCGCTGCAGCGGGGGCGTCACCTCCACGCCCTTGATAGGGCGTCATAGGTCCGCTTTGCTGTAGCCGGGCTGCCGTTGAACCTCGGGCAGCAGCACGATCCGTGGCGGCTGATCGCGCTCGATTTGTCGCCGTTTGAGTAGCGCTCGATACTCTAGCACCAGCACCCCGGGCGGCTCCACCAACTAGAGCACCCGCCGCTGCCCCGCGCCGCGGTCGCGCCGATGGACGCCGATACCCTGATCGAGCTGGCCGACCCCGATCGCGCCATCCAGCACTCTTCCCGTCCGGCAACGCCACAGGACCCCGCGACCCTGATCCTCCGCTACTAAGTTGATTACATTACCGAAGATAACTGATTCGAGCCCCAGACCTACGTCGATCGCGCTGTCTCCCCCCTGCTCGATGATTGCGACGCCCCCGTCACCCGCCGCAGCCTGATCGACGCCCTGGCCCTGGCCGACGGTTGCGACCCCGACTGGACGCCCGACTACGCCCCCAACGCGCCCCTGACGCTGCGCGCCATCAACGCCATCCGCATCCTCAAGGGCGCCGACGACATCCGCGCCATCCAGCTCGATCCCTCCCGCACCGGCTTCGTCTGGAACCACATCAACCGCTCCGACGACGATTGGAAGGCGCGGGCGATGGCCGTGCCCACCCCCGCCATGCACCTGCCGCTGCCGGTGATCCGGCTCAGCGCGCCTGAGGCCTTCATGGTCGTGATCGGACCTAGGGAGGGGGAGGAGGCCGATTAACGAAGGTCAAGGCCAAGCATCGAGTCTATATTTTGAGATGCTTGCAACCACTCCATGTCGGACCTCGACTGCATACTGCCATGTCGAGTCCCGATATAAAATCGTATAAATCTCAAGACTTTTGCACTCATCTGGCATGGATTGGCCATTAGCAATGATCGTTTGGCCATTGCACAACCAGCCCATAAGAAAGCTCTCTGGGACGATCGGTGCCATTTCAAAAGGCATGGCTTCACCGACTGCAATATCTCCGAACTCTCTCATGGATTTTTCCTGGCACCCACTAACCGTCAACGCCAAGAATGCGGCCGCCAGTATCGCGTTCATAACTACACCTCCTCCCTTGGATCGCCCGCCCGAACTCAACGGCAAATTCGGCTCCCTGTCTGGCAAACCCTCTCGACTTCTCGAGTGACTGTTCCAGACCTTTCAGCACCGGGCGCCGAAGCTCCCGAAGGAAGCGGCTGACTTCTGCCAGTGGCCTGTTCTGCCACACTGCGAGCTGCTGAGTTGCTGTTTGCGTATCCTGGCCCTCCCGGGATCACAAAGTTTGGATGATAGGGGACCGAGCCGGGGTTATCGGGTGTTCCAAGTGCTGCATCGGTCGCGTTGCCCGCCGCAATGACGGCGCCGTCTGAAGCATCAATGCGCGTGTAGGTTACACCTCGCCATGCAGCTACGCGCTCACCGCTACCCGTCCACTCCCAAGCGGCCGCCCGGATTGTAGACGAAGAGAATTACCCTTCACATGCAAACATCGTTGGATGATCGACAATAACAATATTGTAGCGAGCGCTAAAATTCCCGCTAGAAAATTCTCTTTCGTATGGAGATGAATTTACAAAATGCAAATCATAATACCCATGATCTGGAGCATAAAATAGAAGAGTTTTTGGGAAATTTATGGAAATGTAACTCCCATAAGGGAGACCATAGTGAGCCATCGGCGCAACAGCGATAACTGTTCCAGTCGGGGATGTGAATTCTTCTATGTTCGGATATGTTGGGCATACACGAGGATACGCTAGATCGGCGACATTTAAAATTCGAATACAATTGAATGTATCCGTTGAACAATCCTCGACCGGCGCTTGCCAGGAGGTCGTCCAAGCGACCTCAGACTGAATCGAGATGTATAGGTCTTCTATTTCTGGATCGTGGTAACGAAGTCCGCCAAAGTCGATGGCGTGTTCCTGGTGAGCGGCTTGACATCCAAATAGCATCATCGCGGTCAAAGAGAAGGATAAGCTTACTCGCAACCTAGTCCGAAAGTTTGACATTCAAATGATACTCCAATGAAAGCACCTATTGATCGAGCTAGACGACTTGTTTCGCGCTCGTGCCCGCCAAAATCTCCTTGATAGTTTAACGATATCAGTTCTCCAGCGTCTGTGCTATGTGAAAAATCATGGCCAACGACAGAGAGCGTCGCCGTATCGGGATCTCGACCCAATCCAGCGGCTCTGGTTCGATATAATTCGAGATAACTTGGAATGCCGGAGAACGCCCCTTCATTGGTCATCTGCGCGCCGAAGGTGTTGGCATAGATTGTGCCCTCAGGGTCGACTGTCCATGTCGTTTCGCTCCACGATCTTTGCAAACTGCCACCCGTTACAGGACTGGTCTGCCCGTTTCCAACTGCGGCCGGGAAACTCGCGTTGGGGTCCACGGCTTGAATGGCATGGTCAAAAATTCTGACTTGCGCCTGCAGATCAGCAGCTGCCTGTACTCCGGCCGGGCCGGCTCGGTTCTCGACCAGGCATTCGCCCGCCTCATCACGGTTGCGACATGCACCACTCGGGTCGGTCGCATTGACCGGATCGTTCCCCACATACGCATAGAGGTTGAGCCCATCCTCATAGCCGATGGGGTCGGTTTGCAGGAACCGGCCCAGGGTTGGGTCATAGACCCGGGCCCGGTAGTGGTAGAGGCGGGCCTCGGGCAGGGCGATCTGGCCGGTGAAGCGGAACCGGGAGCCGGACCCGTCGCCGTTTTCGGGTTCGCCATAGGCGCTGTAGGCGAGGGCGGGGCCGGCCGACGCTGAGGCGTCAGCGGTGCTGATCACCGAGCCCAGGTGGTCGCTCAGGAGCCAGCGGTTGTTTGTCCGGTCACTACGCTGGCGCTTCACCGATCAGGCCGCCACGGGCAAGAGTCCAGGGCACCTCTATGGCTCAAAAAAGGAGCAACTCACCGCAAGTCGTGAGGGTGTCAAAAACCGATTGCGAAGCAAGAGGTTACGACACCCCTTTTATCTTGCCGTTCGGTCAGTCCGATTACGCTTCAGGCGCAAATGCCTCACTAATTGCCGGGCAACTCACCTTGCACTGATACACTTCTTCGTAAGCCGGACCGGTCAGTCCATTTACGGAAACTCGGAAGATATACCCCTCACCAGCATTGCAGGTGAATGCCACGGAGATGCGCTCGTCGGATATCCGCTCTACCCGAGCCATCGCCAGCCGCGTCCCAGTGCAGACGCCATAGCCTGAAGCCCGACGATCGGTTCTCTGGGCGCAGGATTCCGTTCGAACGCACGCCTCCGCCACCTGCCTAGCCCGATTGACTAGGTGCTCGTCAGATGAGCGTTGAGTGGTCCCGCCGCTACATCCAGAGATTAAGACACTAAGCGCCAGCAGCATCTTCATTGTCTAACCGATCCCCCAAAAGTTCCATATATTGGTCTATTTGGCAGAATTCTAAAGCTGGTCCCCTGAGACCATCTACTGCCTGGTCTCAACCCCGGAAGGACCTGCGTAGCCGCGAGCGCAGCGGTTCCCGCTAAGGATCTGTTTGCACCATCTTGCGCGAAATCGTAGGGGCCATCGACCATCGTTCCCGTCGCCGCAATGCTGTAGCGACCCTCTGCGACGCTCAATGTTCCCGACCAATTAACTCCATGCTGGCCGATTACTAATCCACGAGATGTTGTGTAAGGAGCCTCAACGTTAGTTCGGAAGTTAACCGGAACGCCCTGTCCTCCTGCAGCTTGAGACGCCGCAATGGCCTCAGCAATGACGCCTGTTCCACCACCTGCTGCGCTGGCCCCCACGATGCATTCGTGGCAGTCAGCGCCCACCGAGTAGGCCGCAGGATCATAGTAGACGTCGGAGCCGTCGCCGAACTGATAGTGCGCCTGCATGCCAAGAACTGAGCCTGAAAGTGGTGTCGCTGCTTGGGTTTCCGTGCCGTAGGTAACTTGACACCAATCTTGACCGCTACTCTCGCCTGTAGGGCCATTTCCTACTGCGCAGAGACCGCTGGGATCCGTTCCATTCACGGGATCGTTTGCGACGTACGCATAGAGGTTGAGCTCATCCTCATAGCCGATGGGGTCGGTTTGGAGGAACCGGCCCAGGGTTGGGTCATAGACCCGGGCCCGGTAATGGTAGAGGCGGGCCTCGGGCAGGGCGACCTGGCCGGTGAAGCGGAACCGGGGGCCGGACCAGTCGCCGTTCTCGGGTTCGCCATAGGCGCTGTAGGCGAGGGCGGGGCCGGCCGACGCTGAGGCGTCAGCGGTGCTGATCACCGAGCCCAG